>Ga0134121_10000008_pt1 | contig 239019 bp, 178 predicted proteins | sample KB301_FD_96463 | JGI IMG/M metagenome (GOLD analysis project Ga0134121, IMG submission 96463) | Terrestrial soil microbial communities without Nitrogen fertilizer from Kellogg Biological Station, Michigan, USA - KB3-0-1 | ecosystem: Environmental > Terrestrial > Soil > Unclassified ... | reverse complement strand
ACATAAGTAAGATCTACAGAACCCGTCTCAGGATGCGGATCCGTTCTGATGTCAAGTTTTTCGGGATCGAAAAATCCGAGCGTGGCAATTTCCCGCTGCGAGCGAATTACATCCGCGCGGCTGAACTTACTTCCCGGTAATGTTCTGATCACCCGCCGAACAACATGCTCGTGAGTTTTAGAATTGCCCACAATATTCACCCGGTTGATGATTGCCTGTGCTCCTTCATGCAAGCGAATTTCAAGGTCAATCGAATCATTCTCCACGTTCACTTCAACGGGTGTAACCTGGAAGAATAAGTATCCATCATCCATATAGAGCGAACCAACGTCGTCGCCCCGCTGATCGCCGTTTAATCGCTTCTCTAAAAATGCTTCATCATACACATCCCCTTTTTTGATTCGAAGCGCTGAATCCAATTTGGCATCAGAGTATTTTGTGTTGCCCGTCCAATCAATATTTCGGAAGTAATACTTATTTCCTTCCGTAAGACTGATATCAATGTTCAGGTAGCCACGATCATTTTTGTAAACGGAATCGGAGACGATGCGCGCATCACGATAGCCGTGTGCGGCATAGTATGAGAGTATCTTGGTTTTGTCAGCATCGTACTCTTTCTTCTTAAATCGTGAAATGGTGAAGACGCTCCACGGATACCAGGTGTTTTCTTTTGTCTTCTTCATCAGGCGGTGCAACTTCCCTTTACTCACCGCTGAGTTACCATTGAATGTGATCTCATCAATCTTCACGCGCCGGCCACGATCAACATAAATGTAGTAGAGCATACTGTTCGGCTGTGTGGTGTCTTTCATTTCCGTCACTGTTACTTTCGTGTTGAGATAACCCTTCTCAGTATAGAAATTTTTTATGGTGTTGATGGTATTCACCTTGACGTTATCAGTAAGCACCTTGCTCCGGTTGAGTCCGATCCTCTGGCGAATGTCATCCTCTTCTCCTTTCTTCGTTCCTCTGAAAGTGAAACCGGAAAGTCGCGGACGCTCGTCGAGCACATAAGCAAGAAATGCCTTGTCGCCTTCAGTGTGATCAACATAAATCCTCACGTTGGCAAATAAATCCTGCTTCCACAAATTTTGAATTGCCTTCGTGATTTCCTGTCCGGGAATTTCAATGCGATCACCGGTTTTTATTCCGGCAATTGCGATCAGAATATCTTTATCCAGGTACAGGGTTCCTGAAACAGCAATGCCGGCAATCGTGTATTCCAGCGGCTTGCCGTAGTCCACGATTACGGAATCATAGGTGGGGTAAGTGGTTTGTGCCGTTACGAACTCAGACAGCATCAGCACTGCAATAAACAGGAGCGAAAAAAATTTCATCATGATACTTTCAGTTGTTCGCTGGTTTTACCGAACCTGCGTTCGCGTTTTTGATATTCGATAATTGCTTCGTACAAATCTTCCTTTGTGAAATCGGGCCATAGTACCGGCGTGAAATACAATTCTGCATAGGCGAGTTGCCAAAGCAAATAGTTACTCAGCCTTTGTTCACCACTCGTGCGTATCATGAGTTCAGGATCAGGATATTCGCTTGTTTCAAGATAGTCAGCAACCGTTTTCTCACTTATGTCATTCGGATTCAAATCACCGGCACTCACATCATGCGCAATTTTTCTCATCACTTCAGTCAATTCACTGCGTGAGCTGTAGTTGACGGCGATGATTAACGTAAGTCCTGTATTGTTTCGTGTTTGATCCATGGCTTCATTCAATTCACGAAAACAAGTTGAAGGCAATCTTGAAATTTCCCCGATGGTGCGGAGGCGAATGTTGTTCTTCATGAGTGTCTGCAATTCACCGTGGATAGTTTCTACCATCAATTCCATTAACGCATCTACCTCTTCTTTCGGCCTCGACCAGTTTTCAGTAGAGAAAGCGTAGAGGGTGAGAAAAGAGATGCCAAGCTCGGCACAACCCTCTGTTGCCGCTCTTACAGCAGATACTGCACTGCGATGGCCGAACGTTCGGGCTTCGCCTTGCTTACGCGCCCATCGCCCGTTACCATCCATGATGATAGCAACGTGTTTCGGCAACCGGCTTTTATCTATGTCTTCGGGCAAGGGCATGGTTTTGAAAAACGGCGCAAGTTAGTTAGAAGTGGGAAGTTAGAAGGAAGAAGTTATGAAGTTGAAGTTAGAAAGTAGAAGATAGAAGTTAGAAATCTCAAGCGTTGTTAACTTTTTTCATTTCATATTTCAGATTCACGTCTGACCTCTCACGTTTCACGTCTCACGATTCACTCCCTCACCTCTGAAACGGACACTTATATGGTTTGAGCGTGTAAATAATTCCTAACCCGAAAAAAAAGTAATCATCGCTCTTATGATTGTCTCCGCGCATTTTTCCTGTAACACCCACCGGCTCTCCCGTAACTTCCACTGACGGATCACTGAGAAAGGCTACCTCCTCCCCCCCTTCATGCAGCAGTATGATGGGATCAGCGTATACACCACTCACATCATCGAGATAATCCGTTGAAGTTTTTCGCACGCCGCCTTCTAACTGCATTCCGATATTTTTTTTGAATCGCCACTTAATTCCCCCACCGAAAATAATCGCTGAACTCGTGCGGTGGTATTTTTTCAGATCAGGATATTCGGGAAAACCCTGTCCTTCTGTACCGACAGGTTGCAAGTCAACCTTAGTTCCATTATAATGGGCAGTAGGATTGAAAAGAAAAGTACCGAAGCCCACGAACACAAAAGGTGAGTAGCGATGTTTTTCTGTGTATGCGTTCGTCGAGAAATTGGTGAAGGGAATGAAATTAAATTCAAATTGCCCGCTAAGCTCAAAGATGTTGGAACCGAAGCCGAGATTTCGTGTGCGCTCGTAATAATAGTGGGAGAAGGCATCATCGGCCCACACGTGTGCACTTGAGAAATTTACCCTGAAGGAAATGCGATCATCAAAATTGATTCTCGAAAAGACACCCCCGGCAGGATTGGTGAATTGAAAATTTGTGCTCGTGTTCAGGTCACCGAAATATGTAGCGCCGCCCAGCCACGCACCGAAGTCATATCGTTGTGCATAACCGAAAGTAATTCCGAAGAACAACAAACTCAGGATGAAAAATGCTTTTTTCAAAGCGAAAGCGATTCAATTTTTCAAATCGTGTATTCGTGCTTCGATAAACGCGGGGGTTGGTTAGTTATTTCTTTTGCGAAGGTATGAAAGAGTGAGCAGTTGGCAATTTGCACTTGGGAAGACGGGAAATGTGAGAGGTGAAACGTGAATCGTAAACCGTTAGGACGTGAAACTTGAGAAGTGAATCCTGAGATCTCGATTACGAAAACAAAATATGTTGTAAAAAAATATTCCGGGACTATGAATGATACCTCAAGATGCTGCACCGGAAATTTATTCCGCTATCTGAACCGTAAGAATGCAATAATTTTTTAGAGGAGATTCACTTGTTAACATTCCCGACCCCTCGACGCAGTGAGAAATATTTCCTTGTTTCGAAAAAGACAACGTTTGAATAGTCGCTCCCGTCTTTCTTCCATAGTCCGGATTTTGCAAAACAAAATTTTTCTTTCAGAATAGTCACTCTCTTTTTCATTTTCCTTTATATTCACTCTCTCAAATTTTTTCAGGAGGAAGCTGAAAATCCTTAAAACAGAGTAAGCATCCTAAAGCGGAAAATGAAATTAAGTAGGCGAAAAAAAATTTTCACCAATGAAATCCTGGACACTTTTTACTTTCATAAGTATAATCCTGTTCATCGTTGCCTGCACCAACTCAAATAAAAATGGCACATCAGACGAGCAAGGAACCGGAACAACCAAAGTTCAATATTGCTCCTATGTGGTAGGAAGTTGTGATTGTGATACTCCAAAAATAAATGACGGCGACGTCATTTGCATCAAATGTGATTCAACGCAAACAGACTGTAAAGCTACTGTTCGATTCACCATAAAATGTAAAAATGGAAAAACCTGCGATATCGTTGGCACAAGAAGCAGCACTACGTGCAGCAGTTGTCCAACTAAAGGCAAAATTCTGAGCGCTGACGTTTTAACAGTAACAGAGTAACTTCCCGCAATCGGATACATTCATCAGGAAGTTACTCCAGCCTAATCGTCAGGGTTTATGGATAGTTCTGCAAAGCAGAAATATAAAAATAATATTATGAAAACCGGGTCTGGCAAGTTGCAGCGTATTACGGATTTATTAATTGTAATTGCCATGATCGCAGGTTCTAAAATTCCGGTATCGGGGCAAGTAATTGCTCCCACTGATTGCCTGCCTCCTCTCGATACCATGGATGCCTACACATCCGAATATCATGTGCAGGCACTCGCAGGTCTAATTGAATTGACTGATGTGGTACACTATGGCTTCGGTAACTGCAGTAATCCGCCCTATTCATTCGGAGACACAATAAATGAATTCTTTTCATCAAAAGTGGCCGGAAATCTTTCTGTGGATGGGGGTCAAACGTTCATCCACGTCTGTGCACCGGCAAGCGTATGGGTGTGGATGCAAAATGCAGGTGTGGTTTATGGCACCCGTTACTTCAATACTGAAATGATTCAACTCAATATGAGTGGCGGCGACCTTCCTCCGGGATATATGATAAGGGAAAGCCCAACTTTAACTTCAACCGGCTTAACAACCATTAAAGGCGTACCCGGCGCTTATACAATTACCAGCTACTTCAATATCTATATTGAATTCTCTAATAACAATGGTGCCATCTGGGTACCTGCCGATAGCATAGCTCACGTAGAGCTAAAGACGGTAAATTTTGATTCATGCTTTACAACGGAGACGAGTGAGATCGTTGTCAAGGATGAAAGAATAGAATCAATGCCGAATCCTTTCACTTATCAAACAACGTTCACTTTTAATATCGCTCACCCGGGCAAAGTACTGCTTGAAATCTACAATGCTCACGGAATAAAAGCAGCCACACTTTTTGACGGCTATGCTGAAGTGCAAAAAAATTATTCCACAACCTTGGAAGGCAATAACCTTCAGGCAGGTATTTATATATATAAGCTCATTACTTCTACAGGCGTACAGGCAGGTAAGGTGGTGTTGACGAGATAAGATTCAAGCCAACAGATACCAACCTTTACCATTTCCGCTCAATTGTTAAGGGATCATGAACAACATTACCTGTAGCGTCTGCCTGCCTCAAAGAAAAATCTTAAGCCCGCATTGCTATACCGGAAGGGGGAGTTCATAAAACTCGCGGGTCTTTAATAATGTGTGAATTATGTAACTTTTTTCAAGAATTATGTAACATTTCCAAATTGGACACAGATATATATTTGCTGGTTTTCAGAAAAATTTTCTTTACCGTTCCACAATAACAACCCGGTAGAAAAAAAGATAATCCAGTCTTTCAGCAATAAAGCAATGTGCAAGAGCCACTGCATCAACTGAAGAAAGATTTTTTCCAGGAGGACGCTGAAAATCCTGTCCCGCCATTTCGGGCGGTACTAAAACAGAGTAGGCAACCGTAAGCCGAAAAGGTTTTAGAGTAGGCAAATAAAAATCACAGAAATCTTATGAAAGAAAATTTCATGTTAGCCAACGGCTGGGGCGTCGTTCATGACGAAACCGGAACACACTGGGTTTACATTCCACTGTGGGATCCCCCCAAATTTAATGAAGTAGGGCGTGCCCTCTTCACCACTTTGGTAATCAAGCAACACTTGAGCGCTATTACCAATACCAAGGCAGTCGAACTCCTGAAAAGTGTAGTAAAAGAACAGGCGCAAATTGTAGCCAAAGGATTTGCCGGAGCTATGGATGATGATGGTTGGTGTGGCACTCCATATCCGCATCATCATGTTCATGCAGGCAGCGGCGGCACCCTTGATCCTGTAAATCCGGTTTATAGGGAAGCGCTTGGCAAAAACTTTATTCATCAGATTGATGCTAAGGCAGCGCTTACTCTTTTAGGAAAGGTATTAGGAAACAAACGCATTATCGAAGCCGCTGAAATCATCGAACAAACTCCGGCTACCGGCAGTACCAGCAGGAGCAGTTAATTTTTAGAGCCAATACCATTAGCTGTGCTACCACAGCAAAAAGCCCGAACCGTGTTCTTCCGATTCGGGCTTTTGTTTTCTGTTTTAGTGACCTCGCCGACTAATCAACTCGAATCGCTTTCCAAAAGATTCGATCTTTTTTCTCTTCAAAGTAAAAAAATTTTTACATTTATCTCCATTAATCTTAGAACACGAAGATTTAGAAGGAAGCTGAAAATCCCTGACCACCGAAGCATTAGCAAGGGCGGGCTTAAAACAGAGTAAATATCCTTAAGCAATAAAAAGCAATCTCATGAAATGCAAACTGATTTTTCTTTTCCTAACTGTTATTAGTTTAGCCTCTTGTGATGAAATATATTTTGATAGAATACCCGGGCAATTGCTCTCATCAATTCCCGACAAATTCGTCGGTGAATATGATGTCTATGACCATAAATCACAAAATGGAAAAGAAACCGCAGAGCGCAACGATAGCTTTCTTACTGTAACTAAAACTTCGCTGAATTTTCATGATAAAGAAATTCCATTATTAAATTTGAATGATACGTTTACCGTTTCCGAATATAAAGGTTATCATTTTATATCATTAAGGCGACAGCCTGAATATTGGACCTGTTTTATTCTTCAGGAAACAAAGAGGGGATTTATCGGCACTGCTGTTTTGTTTACCGATGACTCACCTGACAAAGGTCAAAGTTCGATTAACGAAATAAAAAAATACTTTCCCGATGTGAAGGTAATATTGATGAAGAAAAAGGATGGAAGTGCTGAAGAAGAATTTTATACTCAAATGAACGAAGAGCAAGTCATAGCTTTCTTTATAGATGCAGTTAAGAAACCTGAGTATTCGGAATTTGTAAAGAAGTAAAATCTGAACTTGCACTCGTCGAAAACCGAGCCCGCATGCGTGTCATCATGTGTCACACTTAAAATAAAAAGGAATTAATAAAAGGAGGAAGCTGAAAATCCTTAAAACAGAGTAAGCCATACCATTAGCCAAACAAAACTTTATGAAAACAATTTTACGATTATTCAGTTGTCTTCTGTTTGCCCTCAGTGTCCATCATTTTGCAAAGGCACAAGTCATAGTAAGTTCCAATTGCGTTCCGCCGCTCGATACCAATACTGCTTATACGTCACAATTTCATGTGCAGGCATTAGCAGGCCTTATTGATCTGAATAATGTAGTTCATTATGGCTTCAGCCAGTGCACTACTCCGCCCGACAGTTTTTATCAAAGTGAAACGGACTCATTTAGTTCAACCATTGCAGGAGATTTATCAGTGAATAGCGGACAAACTTTTACTCATATAGTATCTCCGTGCCAGACCCAGGTTTTTATGCAATACGGAGGCACCAACGGCGACACGACCTATTACAACACTTACATGATGCAACTCGATATTAGCGGCGGCACACTCCCCGCAGGATATATGGTAAGAGAAAGCCCTACCCTAAATTCCACAGGTGTCACAAAGATCACCCCGGTAGGAAATCAATATTTGATATCAAGCTACTTCAATATCTACATCGAGCTCACAAATGACAATGGCATCATTTGGATTCCTGCTGATAGCGTAGCTCACGTTGAATTGCATGCTATTAATACCGGTGTCAGTGAAACTCCGCTTTTTCAGGAAAGCATACAAGTATCGCCCAATCCCTTTGCAGAGAAGTCATTCATTCAATTCAATGTTGCCGATGCCGGAAAAGCAACACTTAAAATTTATAACACTTCCGGAATTGAAATAGCAACGCTCTTTGCAAGCTACGCTGAACCGTACAAAACCTATTCGGCCGTTTTTGACGGTAAAAATTTAGTACCGGGGGTTTATATTTATGAATTAAGAAGTGAGAGAAAAATGAGGGTAGGGAAAATGGTATTGATAAGATGACGTGCCACATTAATCGGGACGCGTATGAGTTTGGCTTCAGATTATCCAACATGATTCCAACTGATTGAAGCTCTTGTTTTATATTCGTTATTCGAACAATCGAATAGCGAACTTCCCAAAACAGGCCAGAACTACATTCATGATTCAGGCTTCACAGTAAGAGCATAATGAAATCATCACCTTATGGGCAATAGTAGATGGAGATCTTTCAATGCTTATTATAAAGAAGAAGGTATAGCGAAAACCATTCATCTTCTAACCAAAATCTTTCTATTAAAGGTTGGCATATTAAGAAAAATAAATTTTGGCCGGAATAAGGATCTCCATTTTCGCCCCGGATCTTCTGATCTGCCTGTATTCAGGCAAATTTTTGTGGACAAGCAATATGATTTTCCGGTTCGGTTTGAACCAAAAATAATCTTCGACCTTGGTGCAAATGTGGGATTTGCCAGTATTTATTTTTCAAACAAATTCCCGCAAGCGAAAATCATAGCTCTGGAGCCCGAGATCGCGAACTATCACCAACTGGTAAAAAATGCGGCACTCCATCCTAATATTGAGTTGCTTCAAGCCGCAGTATGGAGTAACTCAGGAGAGTTAGATATAGCAGTCAATAGCACCTATGGCGAATGGGGCGCAAGCATGTTTATAGAAGGTAAGTCTTCAAAAGTAAAATCAGTTACCATCCCGGAATTAATGGATCGGTTCCATGTAAGTTGCATTGATATCCTGAAAATAGATATTGAGGGCAGCGAAAAAGAGATTTTCTCAGCATGCAATGAATGGATTGAAAAAGTGAAAGTGACTGTGATTGAGCTGCATGATCACCTGGTGCCCGGCTGCACAGATAGTTTTATGAATGCAATAAGACATTTGAAGAATTACTCTTTAGAACAGAAGGGGGAGAGTTTCATCCTTCGCAACCTTAATTTAATAAATTGATGAATCAAAACCGAGCCAAAGGCAGGTTAGGAGCAGTGAATAAATCAAGCGTGCGAACTTCCAAACACAAAAAAAAACCAAACCACTTTCATGATTCGGGCTTCGAATAAATTTGAAGCAAGGAAGAAACAACTCTTACATTTAAGATAAGTAGTAGCATGATGCTTTGAAGCTCTGCAGGAAGAGTAGCAACCGAAAATAAAGAATTCAAAATATTTTTTTCTAAAAAAAACTTTTACATTTAACTGCTATTAACCTTGGGTAAGAAGATTTAGGAGCAAGCTGAAAATCCTTAAAACAGCGTAAGCGCCAGGAAGCCGAAAAGGGAATAGAGTAGGCGGAAAAACTAATCAATATTATAGCCATGAAAAGGAAGAATCTTTCTCTACACCATAATCAAAAAAGCAAATCGCGCTCCGTCAAGTTAACAGACATTTCAAAAACACTGGCAGCATTAGCGGCCACCATTCTCATCCCAAAATCCGATAATGCCCAGGTAATATACACTGACATAAATCCTGATGTTACTCTATTGAGTAATCAAAGCTATGATCTGGATTTGGATAATGACGGCACAGTGGATTATACAATAAAGAACAAAATCGGTTTTGGAACCAGCGCTGAGCTAATCAGTAGCCATAGCTATAATCAGGTTGCCAGTGCTCTAAGCGGGGCTGCCGTTTTCAATGCTGGAAATTCAATAGTCGGAAACCAATTTGATTACGGTGGGGGACTCTTATATGAAAAGTTTAATGGAGGGCATTTTGGCCCCTGGCAAAACAGAATAAACAAATACGCGGGCTTGAAGATGTACCGATTCGCAGCGCAGCACTATGGCTGGGTACGAATGGATGTCACACAAAATCCAATGAAAATTGTGGTGAAGGATTATGGTTACAACAATACAGGTGATGAACATATAGTTGCTGCTATTGACGTTCCCGGTTTCAATGAGCCCTTAACCATTTACAGCAACGAATCAACGGTATACATCGAAGCACCCACGAACATTTCTGATGGCAGAATATTTATTTACAACCTGCTAGGTAGCAAAGTTTACGAGCAAACATTGGAAGGCGGCAATAGCAAGATAGTCTTAGAAAATGTTTCCGCGGGCATTTACTTAATTCAAATTAATTGCAACGGCTTCGTCTTTTCCAGGAAGATTGAATTGAAATAATTTTGTATCCACCACAACTCGCGCGCGAATGTAGCCGAGCCAAATGCGGGAGCGTTCGCGTGCGATGAGTAAAAAAATAAGGAGCAAGCTGAAAATCCCTAGCCCACTGAAGCTTCAGCGTAGGTGGACTTAAAACAGAGTAAGCACCCGGGAAGCCGAAAAGGGAAATAAGAGTAGGCAAAGTATAAACTACCAAAAAATGAAAAATGTACTCCCAAAAATCAAAACCGCCTCATTTACAGCAATCATGATTTCAATGATGCTCCTCACAGGTTGCGGATCGGGCAACACCAACAAAGCGGCTTTTACTCCGCCACCTCCTCCCGTGCACAACCCAAGTAAAGGCACCTGCAGCACTAATATATCTGCGAGAGGCATTCTTACCTGCGATGGTACTAACTGCACCGGAACATGCGTGGTCTTGCAATGCAAAAAAGGAGGTAAAAAATGGGAGAATGTAGAAGCAGAACCTGTAGTGGTTGACACCGCCAATTATTTTTATATGTGCGATTGCCAGTGAGGAAAGCCTCAATACTGGCGCTCGTCTGAAGCCTATCCCCTGCGCAGACCATGAGTGCCACGCCTTCATCCTTCTGCCGATTGATCGGAATGCTTGTTCGCTATTCGATATGCGAATCTTTCTTTCCCCTAAAAACAAAAAACCCGAACCACATTCATGATTCGGGCTTCCAAAAAATTTGAAGCAAGGAAGAAACAACTCTAAACATGTAAGATAAGTGGTAACGTTATGTCCCGATTTAATCGGGAACTTACTCTAAAAAGGAGGTATTCCAGCCGCACCTTCCGATACGGCTACCTTGTTACGACTTAGCCCCAGTTACCGGTTTTACCTTGAGTGACTCCTTACGGTTATCACCTTCAGGTACACCCGGCTTCCATGGCTTGACGGGCGGTGTGTACAAGGTCCGGGAACGTATTCACCGGATCATAGCTGATACCCGATTACTAGCGATTCCAGCTTCATGGAGTCGGGTTGCAGACTCCAATCTGGACTGAGATAGGTTTTTTGAGATTAGCTTCACGTCGCCGTGTTGCGACCCATTGTACCTACCATTGTAGCACGTGTGTAGCCCTGGACATAAAGGCCGTGATGACTTGACGTCGTCCCCTCCTTCCTCACCGCTTACGCGGGCAGTTTCACTAGAGTCCCCGGCTTTACCCGATGGCAACTAATGATGGGGGTTGCGCTCGTTGCGGGACTTAACCCAACATCTCACGACACGAGCTGACGACAGCCATGCAGCACCTTACAAGCAGCCCCTTGCGGGGAAGACCCCTTTCAGGATCGGTCTCCTTGCATTCTAGCCCAGGTAAGGTTCCTCGCGTACCATCGAATTGAACCACATGCTCCACCGCTTGTGCGGACCCCCGTCAATTCCTTTGAGTTTCAATCTTGCGATCGTACTCCCCAGGTGGATTACTTAATGCTTTCACATAGACCCCAACAGTGTATCGCTGAGATCGAGTAATCATCGTTTAGGGCGTGGACTACCAGGGTATCTAATCCTGTTTGATCCCCACGCTTTCGTGCCTCAGTGTCAATAACAGTGTAGCAAGCTGCCTTCGCAATTGGTGTTCTGCGTCATATCTAAGCATTTCACCGCTACATGACGCATTCCGCCTACCTCCACTGTATTCAAGACTGGTAGTATCAATGGCAGTTCCTTCGTTAAGCGAAAGTATTTCACCACTGACTTACCAACCCACCTACGCACCCTTTAAACCCAGTAAATCCGGATAACGCTTGCACCCTCCGTATTACCGCGGCTGCTGGCACGGAGTTAGCCGGTGCTTATTCATCTATTACCGTCAAATCCCGTAGAAACAGGACATTTCTTCATAGATAAAAGAGGTTTACAATCCAGAGGACCTTCATCCCTCACGCGGCATGGCTGGTTCAGACTTTCGTCCATTGACCAATATTCCTTACTGCTGCCTCCCGTAGGAGTCGGGCCCGTATCTCAGTGCCCGTGTGGCTGGTCGTGCTCTCACACCAGCTATCGATCGTTGCCTTGGTAAGCCGTTACCCTACCAACTAGCTAATCGAACGCACGCCCATCTCAAACCGACGAATCTTTAATTGCAATCAGATGCCCTCTCGCAATGTTATGGGGAATTAGCCCTGATTTCTCAAGGTTGTGCCCCGGTTTGAGGAAAGTTGCGTACGTGTTCCTCACCCGTCTGCCGCTCGTCAGCATGTATTGCTACACCTGTTACCGCTCGACTTGCATGTATTAAGCCTGCCGCTAGCGTTCATCCTGAGCCAGGATCAAACTCTCCGTTGTAAAAAATTATTGACGTTATTCATTTACCTGTCTGTGCTCAAGTTGTTTACTTCCAATACTTCAAAGAACGTTACTCAAATGAAAAATCCGGCGTTGGTAATTGTGTAACGCGCCGGTTGAGTTGGTGAATTCAAATAGAATTTCTTCCTGAGAACTCTATAGTGGTAAGAACTTTTTTGGGGATGGCTTTTCAAAAGCGGAGTGCAAATGTAAACTAAGATTCCGAATTGCAACGCATTGTTAGAAAAAAAATTTTGAAGCTGAAAACGCAAGACTAAAAAGCAGCAAAGAGATTCTCATTAACACGGTAGCGATGATCTTAACTTTACTTTCTTTTTCAAAAAATTTTACATTTTAAATGTGATGATTCCTCTATGAAATGCAATGATCAAAAGAGCACCTCGAAAAAAATTGGGAGATGGTAATGAATGGATTAAAGATGTTGGCAGAGAAATAATTTCTCCTTGATTCACGATTCAATTGTATCATTGGCTTTAAGTGCTCAACGAAATGTCATTTACTATTTCTCAATCACCAGCTTCCGTGTAGTGGTTTCTTTTCCCAGTATAATTTTTAAAAAATACAATCCCGGAGGAAAAACACTTACGTTAATTTCCTTCGTGAACTGGTCCTGGGTTATGTCATCATAAATGTCGCTGATGGTTTGACCCAGCAGATTTTTCAACTCCACTTTTATCTTTTCGTTAGCTGGATTGTAGATTGTTAAAACAAAACTAGTGCTGGCGGGATTAGGGAAAATATCAATTTTGAATGGAGAAAACCTTTCTTGTCCACCTGTGCAAATTACAACGGTTACAAAAATAGAATCCGTGCCTACACAGCCATCATTGTCCTGCACCTGCGCCCAATAAGTATCAGTGGCAGATACGGTAATGGTTTGTGTAGTTTCACCGGTTGACCACAGGTAAGAATTGAAGCCGCTACCGGCATCAAGAAAGAAATTTATGGTATCACATACGGTGGTATCAACACCCAACGAAATAGCTGGAAGCGATAACACCTGGATAGCTACACTATCTTCATCAGTGCATCCATTTGCATCGGTTCCTTCTACTGAATAAATGGTGGCAATGTCAGGCGACACTTGAATACTTTGTCCTGAAACGTTGCCCGGCTGCCAGATGTAATCCTGGGCACCGGAAGCAGACAGCGTTACCGAATCATGCAGGCAAACGGAGGTATTCGATGCCGTTGCATCAACTATTGGATTCTCATTTACTGTAACTGAAATAATATTAGATGAAGTATCACAACCGTCAGCGTTAGAAACTATTACTGAATAATTGCCCGTCTGGCTTGCTGAATAAGCGGCGTTGGTTTCACCGGAAATATTTCCACCGTTTAGCTGCCATTGATACAACAACCCCAAACCTGTATTCGCATACAGAAGCACTGAATTGCCATTGCAAATTACAGTGCTGCCGGCAGCAGAGATACTTGCGGTAACAACAGTGACCTCAATAGTGACCACCGCAGTATTGCTGATACCCGATGTGGAATTGGTAGCAACAAGGGTGACTACGTAATCGCCCGCTGAAGAGTATATGTGAACGGGTGAAGTTTCGGTACTGGTAAATCCATCACCGAAATCCCATGAGTAGGCATCAGCATTAGAGCTCGTGTTAGTAAATGCGAACATACCATTTATGCAGAGGACGTTTTGATACGTGAATGATACCACAGGTACAGAACTTACATCCAGTTGCAATACCCACCCATCTGCGTTACCATCGAGTCCGATCACATCTCCATCATTGGAGTAGGTGCCGCCCACCGCTATTCCCTGATCAATTATTGAATAGCAATAATCCGTCTCAGAACCCCCGAATACTTTAGACCACACAAGTGTTCCTTCCATTCCAATTTGTATAATCCACCATTCGCGGCCGTTATACAGATCATTCACAATATCTCCATCGCTTGACTTGGTAGTGCCTGCCATGTAATAACCGCCGCCGTTGGGTACCCGTGCAGCATCACGCATTTGTTCTTTATCAGAGCCCCCATATATACCTTGCCACTGAATGTTATAGGAAGAATCTAATTTCACGGCCCAATAATCCTCCTCGCCATGCCATGAACCATGATCTACAGCAATTCCGGGGTCACCCGTTTCACCAAAACAAATAAAGCCACCATCATCAGTAGGCAGCGCAGAAATGAAATCCTCAAAATTCTGCTGACCATATATCCGGTTGTTGATGATGTTGCCGAGTGTATCAATCACGAGCAACCAGCCATCGGTAGACTGGACAGGCAGTCCGGTCAGGTCACCATCGGTGGAAGTAGTTTCCCCGAATAATGCAATGTTGCCATTGGGAAGAAGCCATGCATCGGAAAATTCATCATCGCCGGTACCGCCATAGATATAGTTGTGAATAATGTTTCCATCCTTGTCAACTATAAAAACCCATGCATCAAAAGACTGAGCTCCTGAGTCAATATTAGAAGGGACATCGCCATCAGATGAAGTAGATCTCGAAACCACCAAATACCTTTTGCCGGAAAGCTCTAACAGCCGCCGCGGGACATCCCAATTGGTTCCTCCGAATGAATGCGCCCACTCAATGGCTCCTGCAGAATCCAACTTCACGGTCCATGCATCACTCAAATCGTGGTGACCAGTTACGTCACTATCATTTGACCATGTTTCTGTTTCATAAAGATAACCACCATCAGAAGTTTGGATGATTTTTGAATTGGGATTTCCTTCTTCTTTAGTTCCACCATAACATTGCTGCCAGATAATATTTCCAGCGGGATCCATTTTGATCACCCATGTATCGTGTTTCCCCTTTAATGTACACGACACATCAACGTCTACTATGGAGTCAAGCCCGAGCAAAATATAATTTCCATCAGCGGTCGGATATATATCCTGCATGATATCATTTCCGCTTCCGCCAAAAGTTTTTTGCCAGGCAATTGCAGGAGCCTGCGCCATTACATGGTTTTGCCAAAGAAGAAGCAGTAGCGTGAAGATAACTGCCTGATAAATTTTGAAACAGTGTGGCATATTCAGCGATTTATTTTTTATCATTTCTCAATCACTAGCTTTCGGGTAATAATTTCTTTTCCCGACATAATTTTTAAGTAATATAACCCTGCCGGAAAAGCATTTACATTGATTTCCTTCGTGAACTGATCATGGCTTATTCCATCATATATATCGCGGATGGTTTGGCCAAGAAGGTTCTCCAGCTCCACTTTTATTTTCTCGTTAGTTGAATTATAGATTGTTAAAAGAAAACTCGTGCTGGCAGGATTCGGGAATAGACTTATGTTAAATTCAGAAAAACTTTCTTCAGCACCCGTACAAACTACAACGGTTACATTAATAGAATCTATGCCCCAACACCCGTTATTGTCCTGCACCTGCGCCCAATACGTATTGCTGGCAGAAACGGTAATGGTTTGTGTAGTCTCACCTGTTGACCACAGGTAAGAATTGAATCCGCTTCCGGCGTTAAGAAAGAAGTTTACAGTATCACATATAGTAGTATCCACCCCCAATGAAATACCCGGAAGCGGTAACACTTGTATAGCTATACTATCTTCATCACTGCATCCATTTGCATCGGTCCCTTGTACTATATAAATGGTGGGAAGATCAGGAGAAACCAGAATACTTTGTCCTGAAACATTGCCCGGTTGCCAGGTGTAATCCTGGGCGCCGGAAGCAGAAAGCGTTACCGAATCGTGGAGGCAAACAGATGTATTCGATGCCGATGCATCAACTATAGGATTTGCATTTACTGTTACGTCAATAGTGTTGGAAGAAGACTCACATCCGTTGGCATCAGAAACTATTACCGAATAGTTGCCTGCCTGGTTTGTTGAATACACTGCATCAGTCGCGCCGGAAATATTTGCTCCGTCAACTTGCCATTGATATATGAACCCTGCTCCTGTATTTGCATTCAGGTCAATTGATTCACCAACACAAATACCGGGATCTCCATTTGCGCTAATGAAGGCCGGGGGATTAGCATTTACTGTGACAAGGGTGGCAGCAGAAGTGTCTGCGCAACTGAAAGAATTCGTTTCCACGACAGCATAATTCCCCGTTGATGAAACAGTCAATTCAGTTGAAGTAGCTCCCGGAATCATTACTCCATTATTCAACCATTGATAAGTTACAGTGTCGGCGTTAGCATTTAGAAAACTTATACTACCCTCGCAGAAACTAATAGCCGGGCCTTCTAAAATAGTTGCTGCAGGCGCAGGATTTACAACCACATGGACTATAGTTGATGAGGCTGAGCATCCGGGTGAAGCCGTAATTACTACTTTGTAAGAACCCTCCAGGGTAGCAGTATAGGAAGAATTAGTTGCGCCGGGAATAAATGTGGAGCCAAGTTTCCATTTATAAGTATAGCCGAATCCGGTATTTGCATCCAGAACCACCGATTGCCCATCACAAAAAGTGGTGCTGCTCTCCGGAGTTACGGTTGCTGTCGGCGAATTATCGAACACAGTAATTGCTAAAGTTATTGTATCCGCAAGACCGTTTGATGTGTTAGTGGTTATGAGAGAAACGGTGTAATTTCCTATAGCAGGATATGCGTGCGTGGGGGAAGTTGCACTGGTAGTATCCCCGTCTCCGAAATCCCATAAATAACCATCGGCATTGGCACTAAAGTTAGTAAATGAAACCTGTCCTGTAGCGCAAGGAACATTCAGATAGGTAAATGATGCCACCGGAGGCACGAGTGGAAAATGCACCTGGATTTTGACTAACAAAGCATCATCACCACCACCCTTAACCGGTTGTGCAGTTCCTGCTGTCCCAAGATTGTTACTGCTTGCCGTTCCCACAAGATATATATTCTGATGCTTGTCATCAACGGCGAGAGCAAGGTTATCTTCATCGCCGGAGCCACCAAAATAAGTTCCATAGTTGCGGACCCCATTGGAATCAAATATTTCAAGAAACATATCTCCCTTCCCTCCCCAAACGGTTTGAAAAGCATCCGGAGTAGCGACAACATCATTACTCTCTGTTGATCCTGAAACATAGATTTCATTATCACCGATCATGGTGATTGAACGACCGCGGTCCAAATGTGCGCCACCGAGATAGGTAGACCAAACTATGTGTCCATCGAGGGTCCATTTCATCAAAACCATATCCTGGTACTGGTCGCCATTGTTATCAAGGCCCCCTGATATTGTTTCCTGATATGCACCGGGAGTAGCTATGCCGGTATCACTGCCTGAGTAGCCGGCGAAATAAACATACTTATCAGATGAATCTACAAAAACACCTCTGCCACGATCTTCAACGGCTCCGCCCCAGTAACTAAACCAATCGAGTTGTCCGTCTGTTGTAAACCTTGCCAATAGCATATCTTGTTTGCCTGCATGATCAGGCCGGGAAACTCCCGCTGTTCCAAGCCCGCTGCTGGCGGCACTTCCATTCACGTAGATATTATTATTTCTATCAGTCGTCACGCTCCTTCCGTGCTCTTCATTTGTACCACCGAGATATGTTCCCCATACAAGCTGACCATCAGGGGTCCATTTACTTAAACACAGGTCAGAATAACCGGTACCCGACAGTTGAGTTTGAAATACACCGGGAGTTGCAATTCCGGAATCACTGAAAGTATATCCCACCATAATTATATTGCCCGATGTATCAATGTGCAGGCGACGCATCGTTTCATCATCAGTTCCGCCATAGTAAGTACCAAAAATTCTAAAGCCATCAGCGCTGAACTCAGAGAGATACCCATCGTCACCGGTTCCGCCCGCATAGTTGACGCGGTAAGCGCCGGGTGTCGAAATTCCATCGGGACTGTTTCCATGACTACCGAGGTAGTAGTTATTCTGTTTATCGACAACCAGACCCCGCCCATGGTCATCGGCAGACCCACCGTAGTAGGTACCCCATATTCTGTGACCCGCTGAATCATACTTTTCCAGGTTGATGTCAACGTTTCCTGCCAACACTGTTTGATAAGCACCCGCTGTAGCAATATTATTAGTACTGTTTGAACGACCTATAAGAGCCACATTGCTCAAACTGTCAGTAGCAAGCCCGCGACCTTCTTCGCTTGAATCACCGCCGCAATAGGTAGCCCACACAAGAGCAGGATCAATCACCAGCATTTGATTTCTGTCATAAGCAGGCGCCTTAAAGCTGATTACATTTTCATTCAGGCAAAACGAAACATCCACAGGCATCACTTTAACGCCGAACTTATTCAGCACATACGATTCAGGAATCATCTCAATAATTTTACCTTGTGCAGTGCCCGTTTCCAGGATCCCGTTTTCATAGAGCACCTGGTCATCATTTCCGTAGTACCTGTACTTGATGTCACTAACATTGCCGCCCGGATGAATCACAAAATCATAAGCCAAAGAGCTCTGTGGATTTTGATCCGGTGTTGCCACTAATACCAAGTCAATGTTGTGATAAAGATTTTTGTAAGTGATCTTGTTGTATTGTTTCACCCTGGTAATGCCTTCAACCGGAGTAAACGCGAGGAAGTAATTCAGGTAATCAGGCATCATTTCTTCAGCCACTATTTCCGGATTGGGATTCGCCCCGATAAACTGCACATCAATGCGGCTGCTTTCATACCGAAGTTTTGGAGAAGGGCGATCTTCAGGATCGAGTTGATTCCAGTGCGGAAAACCCGTTGCCTCATCAAAGCTATTGTCATTCTGCAGCGTAAACAATTCGAAGCTGATGCGGTTCTGCATCAGTTGAACCTTCATGCCTTTGCGCATAAACAAATAGAGCAAGTCAGTGCGGGGCTTGTTATTTTGGTCGAGGAACTGTCCTTTGTTTTCAATGAATCCCAAAGGACCCGTGATAGAAAGTTTCTCAGCTTTTGGAATGCCGGCGGAAACTATTGAGTGTGCAAGCAAAATGTTCAGGATGAATATTCCCAAAAGTGTAATAATGTTTTTCATAAATAACAATTGGTTTCGATTAAGAAATTGGTTGGTAAAAATCTCAGGAAAATTTTCGCGTGAACGGGGGAGTCACCGCCGATGAATTCTTTAAGTGAATAAATTGAAAAATACAAATTGAGTGTAAGCCGTCAAAAGTAGACTTTCCTTCCCTGAAAAAAAATTCTTATTGAGCAATGCCTGAATGTAAAACTTATTTTCACTGTGCAATTGCAGTTGCCTTAACATGATTACATGTAAGAAAAAATTCGTCAAAGAAAAACTCAAATGAGGACGCGGGTTTTCAATTGCTGAAAATGATTTCGACATTGCATGACCTCTCATAGACCAATTCATTTCAGTTCCTCCTAATTCCTTCTACATTTGCCCGCTCAACAAATCCCTCATGAAATCATTTCTGAAACACACTTTATTATTCATCATTTTACATTCTGAAAAAAATCCCCGAAATAATCGGGACAGGCGGAACACCCTCGATTTCTCTAAATGTCTTCTCGTTCTGTTCGTGCTCAATTTTACATTTTACATTTCTTCACATGCTCAGCAACAGCCAGAAGCCAAACTCATGCGCTTTCCTACTGTGCATGATAACCGGGTTGTGTTTTCGTATGCGGGTGATCTGTATCAGGTTTCAAAAAGCGGCGGCGTAGCCCGCAAGCTCACCAATGACATCGGCTATGAAATGTTTGCGCGTTTTTCTCCCGATGGAAAAAATATTGCTTTCACCGGACAGTATGATGGCAACACCGAAGTGTATTTGATTCCTTCCGATGGTGGGATTCCAAAGCGGCTTACCTACACTGCCACACTCGGTCGCGATGCCATCTCAGATCGCATGGGACCGAACAACATTGTGATGACGTGGAAAGATAATGATCACATCATCTACCGCTCGCGCAAACAATCGTTCAATGATTTCAAAGGGCAACTCTTCATTACGAATGTGAGTGGTGGATTGAGTGAAGAGCTTCCGCTTTCTGTCGGGGGTTTTTGTTCTTATTCTCCTGATGGAAAAAAGTTAGCGATCAACCGAGTGTTCCGCGAATTCAGAACATGGAAATATTATCGCGGTGGAATGGCAGATGACATTTGGATTTTCGATATTGAGACAAAGCAATGGAACGACATAACGAACAATGATGCACAGGACATCGAACCGATGTGGCATGGAAATAAAATTTATTACCTGAGTGATCGCGATCACACCATGAACTTGTTTGTCTATGACACTGAAACAAAGCAATCGCGCAAAGTCACCAACTACACTGATTACGACATCAAGTTCGCTTCGCTTGGTGATCATGATATTGTATTCGAGAAAGGAGGATTGCTTTATGATCTGAATCTTGACAATGAACAAGCGAATCAAATTCATGTGCAGATTGCCGACGACGATAATTGGAGCCGTCCCGAATATGTTGACGGATCAAAATTCATTGAAGGATGGGATTTATCACCCGATGGGAATCGTCTCACATTTGTTGCGCGAGGTGATGTGTTCAGTGTTCCTGCTCAAAGCGGCATTACCAGGAATCTCACGCAGTCAAACAATGCCCACGAACGTGATGCGATCTGGAGCCCTGATGGGAAATGGATTGCCTACACGAGCGATACAACGGGTGAAGATGAAATTTATGTGAGGCCACAAAAGGGAGATGGCAAAGCAATTCGCGTTACAACTTCAGGCGACAATTACAAATATCATTTGCGTTTTTCTCCCGACAGTAAAAAGATTTTGTGGGGTGATCGAAAGCAAACACTGCAATATGTTGACATTGCTTCAAAGCAAATAACGGTGATCGAGCACAGTGATGTTTTCGAGTATACTTATTACGATTGGTCACCTGACAGCAAATGGATTTGCTTCACAAGACCTGAGTGGCAAACACAGAACAGAGTTTTCATTTACAGTCTGGCAACAAAAACTTCTACTGCAGTTACTGACAACTGGTACAATTCATACGAGCCAACTTTCACGCGCGACGGCAAATACCTGATGTTCCTGAGTGACCGTGATTTCAATCCCTCATTCAGTAATGTAGAATTTCAAATCGCATATTCCAACCTCACCAAAATTTATCTTGTCACACTTTCAAAAGATACGCCTTCGCCTTTTGCTCCTGAGAATGATGAAGTGAATGTGAAGAAAGACACTACGGAGAAGCCAAATTCCATCCCGAACCAATCGGGACAAACTTCAAATAAGAAAAAGGAAAATCCCAAACCTCAGATTTCAAACCCTCCGGATGTGAAAGTTGATCTCGATGGAATTATGAATCGTGTGATTGCGCTGCCCATTGATGCATCTCAGTACTTCAACATTGATTACGCCAACGGAAACATTTACTACCAAGGTCAGAAAACCGGAGAGGATAAATCAACACTCTACATTTTCAAGCTCAAAGACAAGAAGCAGGACGCACTCGGTCAGTTTGGCGGCTACCAGATTTCGCGTGATGAAAAAAAGATGGCCCTCGTAAACAACGGAAGCTACTATGTGATTGACCTTCCTTCTGCAAAAATTACTACCGATAAAAGTGTTGACATCAGCAACATGAAAGTATGGGTTGACAAGCATGTTGAATGGCAGGAAATTTTTAACGAGTGCTGGCGGCAGATGCGCGACTTCTTCTACACGCCCAACATGAACGGTGTTGACTGGAATGCTATGAAAACAAAATATGGTTCGCTGGTTCCGTTCGCAAATCATCGCGCTGATGTTACCTACCTCATTGGGGAAATGATTGGCGAGCTGAGCATTGGTCACTCTTATGTCGGTGGCGGCGATGAACCCAAGCCCGAGAGAATTCAAACCGGCTTGCTCGGCGCGAGGCTTATAAAAGATGCATCAGGATATTTCAGGATCACAAGAATTTTAAAAGGTGCAAATTGGAGTAATGATCTTCGCTCGCCGCTTACCGAAGTTGGCGTAAATGTGAAAGAGGGTGATTTCATTCTCGCAGTTAACGGCGCACCGACAAACACCATGAGCGACATCTACACTTCGCTCGTGAGCACCGCCGGCAAGCAGGTTGAACTGACAGTGAACAGTTTTGCTTCAATGAGCGGTGCACGAAAAGTGATTGTTGTTCCTATCAGCGATGAAAAAAATCTTTACTACTACAACTGGGTGGAGCACAACATTCATTATGTTGACTCGGTGAGTGGCGGAAAAATCGGTTACCTCCACATCCCCAACATGGGCGCTGATGGTCTGAATGAATTCATCAAGCATTACTATCCGCAGTTGAACAAGAAAGCATTGATCGTTGACGATCGCGGCAATGGTGGTGGATTTGTTTCAGGATTAGTTGCACAGCGACTTTCCGCGCAACTTGTTTATTACAACATGGCGCGCAATACCATCGGGGGCACTGATCCGCAAATGCTACTCGGTCCGAAATGTTTGCTCGTTGATCAATACTCTGCATCGGATGGTGACATCATTGCGTATCGTTTTCAGAAATATAAGATTGGTCCGGTGATTGGTCATCGCACGTGGGGTGGTGTTACAGGCATTCGCGGTTCGCTGCCGATTGTTGATGGTGGTTTTCTGGATCGCCCTGAGTTTGCACCGTATATGGATTCAACGTGGGTGATTGAAGGGCATGGCGTTGATCCGGATATTGTAGTTGACCAGGATCCGGCGCAGGAATATTCAGGAAATGATCAACAACTTAACAGAGCCATACAGGAGATGATGGAGGAGTTGAAGACGAAGGAGCAGACTGTGCCAAAGCTACCGAAGTGGAAGGAGAATAAATGAGATAGGCAGTGAGCAATTTGCAATTTACAGTTAGCAGTTTGAAGGAGATGAAACGGCAACAAGATAAAGATGAAGCAAGAGGAAACTTCTAATAACATTCAACGATGCATATTGATTTTGGTGTTTTCCTGTATTGCTATTTTCACTTCTTCATGCTTGTTTCAAACGAAATCTGATAAGTACTGCGGTTATATAATGTCGTCATCAGAGTTGGCTAATATCCGGGCGCGCACTGCACAGGATACTGATACTTATGACAAAGATTCATTGTGGAATTTATATTACCAGATTAATGACTCTGTTCGGGCAGCTGTATCCGGCTCAATTGAGTTTGAAGTATTCATGACTCTTTTGACCGAAACTGAGATTGGTATTGAAATTTATTTTCCAAGAAGCGTGGGGTTTGTTGAAAAGGTAAGCTGTGCTATCATGAATGTTCACTATAAAGGAAAAATGCCTCAACAACGATACGCGATGTTTTATGCATACACAAATCCTGATGGTAGCGGTGATATGTCATTTGTGATTGCGATAAAAAGAGAGAAGTAATAGGCGTTTTAAAAGTAAGGCATCAGTCTGCCTACACTACTTTGCATCAGCTAAGACTGGCGCCAGTTAGGTGACTCTATTGAATCAATACTTTCAAATTTCTCACCTTATCATTCAGCTCCAATTGGAGAAAATAGAGTCCTGCACTAAGATGAGCACGATCAAAAATGATTTCATGATTTCCTGCTAAAACATTTTCATCAATAAGGTTCTTGATTTTTCTACCTATGGGATCGAAGATTTTAATTACTGCATGAGAATTTTCTGAAGAAAATGCAATCGTAGTTGCGGAAGAAAATGGATTAGGTTGAATAGTCAAGTCATCTTTAAGAACACTATCAACTGCTTCAACAGAAAGTTTCACAATCCAACAATCCCAATTGGGAGTGTTCCCTCCGTGATTCCCCTCAACATCACCATCGATTGATGCCGTTGCACCTCCAACAATATATTCACCGTCCTTGATCTCCTCAACACCATAGGCTACTTCTTCATTTGATCCTCCTAAACATTTTTGCCATTGTATTATTCCTATACTACTAATCTTCACGGTCCATTCATCAATGACTCCTGGTCCTAAATAGCTATCATGGATTCCGACTACATCTCCATTTTTAGAGTTAGAATAACCAACGACTAAGTACCCTTCATCGGTAGTTTGTTGAATAGAACTAAGGAGCTCCTCCCCAGTTCCTCCAAAGCATTCCTGCCATTCAATATTTCCTAAGTTGTCAACTTTTACTACCCAATAGTCACCCCCTCCATGATTTCCATATACATCACCATCGTTTGATCCTGAATTACCAGCAACAACATACCCGCCATCAGTGGTTTGGTGTATTGATTTTGCAATTTCCCCTTGTGTCCCTCCTAAACATTTTTGCCATTGCAAATTTCCGATGCTATCAAGCTTCACGATCCAATAATCCTCATTGAAGGCGCCATGAGTTCCAGTTACATCACCATCGTTTGATTGTGATTCACCTGCTATAATAAATCCACCATCAATAGTTTGCTGCACAGAATAAGCCTTATCCCAAGCTGATCCACCTAAACATTTCTGCCATTCAATATTTCCGCTATTGTTGAGCTTTACAATCCAATAATCATAAGCACCATGGTTTCCGCTTACATCTTCATCATTTGAAGAAGTAAAGCCTGCTACGACATATCCTTGATCTTTGGTTTGCTCTATTGAAAAGACTTCATCTTGCTTAGACCCGCCCAAACATCTTTGCCATTGAATATTACCTGAATTGTCAAGCTTAACAACCCAATAATCGGCATAGAATCCAGTTGAATCATGATTGCCACTAACATCCTCATCATTTGAATACGTTTGACCGGCAACAATGTATCCATTATCACTACTTTGCTGAATTGAATAAGCTACTTCTAGTCTTGTTCCACCCAAGCATTTCTGCCATTGAATTGATCCAATAGAGTCAACTTTAACAATCCAAAAATCCCTGCCACCATGAGTTCCACTTACATCTCCAAAATCATAATCTGCATAACCTGCAACAACAAATCCGTCATCGTTAGTTTTATGAATATCGTAAGCCTTTTCCTCTCCAATTCCACCCAAGCATTTCTGCCATTCAATTGATGGAACTTGAGAAAATGCGAACAAGTGTTCTATCAACAGAATTGCCGCGGTAAGAAACTTAATTTTTGATTGCGTCGGCATTGCAATAAATTTTGAAAAATTCAACTGTGCAAGTTACATATACAATCCTCACCGTCTGCACCCACAGGATTCTGCATATGTATACTCAATGCCGCACAAGAACAGAATTATGAAACTGCACAATCACTCAATTGCCGTTTTGCTTTGGCTGTACACCCCTCAGCGGCTGGTTGGAATCTGTGCCTGCTGTCCGCCAAACATCAGTTCCAATCCCGGATTTCAGATATTTACCACTGAAGTCTCAGTAATTATTTATGCTTCGTCTTGGCCTTCTTAATGGAGTCAATTTTTGCCTGGTCAGCTCCTTTATTGGGACTTCCTAAATGATGGGTATGAATAGAAGTGTCTTTTATGGAATCCATATCGCGGTTGCTTTGCCTAACAGAAACAGATTCCATCGAAAGATGCAAGGTGTCACTACTGAGAAGCTTACCTGAATCCATAACTATAACTTTTTTATTTCCTGTGTCCGAAGCTTCAGAATATTCATCTTGCCTCACGCTCGAATTATTACAAGATGAAATTAAGAAACCAAATAGTATATTAACGAACAATGCTAACTTTTTCATTAGAAACAATTTGCTGGTTACACTTAATGATTAAAAAATAATTACCGGATGAAAGACGCGCAGCATTAAATGAAAAATTATTTTCACCCCTCCAGGCATATCCTGAAAATAGCTGTTTAATTATTGCCCCCGATTCATTGCAAATATCTATTGATATAGAACCACTCTCCCGAAGATAAAAAGTAGTCCTGAACAGGTCCGTAACCGGGTTGGGAAATACAACGGGTTTAGATTGCGTCTGATGGATGGTTTCTGTACTAACGGCGTTATCCGGTATCACTTCTGCAATCCAGGTCTCCCAAAAGTTCGACGTACCGCCATAACCGCCACTCACCCAAACACGATTGCTATTATGCTTACGGGAAATACCCGTGTAATCACCCCAGCGCTGCGAAGAAAAATTGGGATCATAACACTGACTTATATAGCTGTCGCCTGCTTTCACGGAAACAGAACTTGACCAATCGCCGGCATTGTCACAGGAAACGACACGGGTTTCAGGAAAAATGGAAGAACCTGATCGCTCAAATGCAACGACCACAGACTTATCATTGCTGCCGCTTGCAAAGGAAGCCACGGAAGGATAACAATAATCATAAGTGCCAACGAGGCCAAATGTTGTAGAAGTATTGGTCAGGGCAGCGACATCAAGCCTGTTATAGTTTATACCATTCCAGCCATTACCAATATCAGAAGTGAAAACAAAATGAACTATACCATCGAGGTAAAATCCGCTTTGAGTGCGGGAATCTCCAATATTCAATATTTCGTTTGTACCATTTTGACTTGCATCTCCTCCGGGAGAATATGCATCAGTGCTTACAGAATAGTGATCTAATTCCTCATTTGCTGCATATTGGTTATCGGTTAAATCGTAAAAATCTATGCTTGAGCTGCCGCTGCTATTTACGCTTACAAGATAGATGCCCGGTCCATAGTTACCCTGGTGCCCCCAGGAAACGGGTAATAATGTAAAAGGATCGCCATCAATACCACTCCAATATTGCCATGTAATCGAGGCACCGTCATATCCCTGGTTTTTATCTATCTGGTAAACTACTGATTGATTATAGTTACCATTTCCATAAAATAAATTACCGGTAACAAAAAGCTCATCCGTTGATACCGCGACTTTAGGATAATCAAACCAGCTATCATCATTCATTGGATTTCCTGTAAACTCATAGTAATACCAGCTCCCGTTATATGGATCATTAGTTTGAGAAAATGCAATAATAACAACAGAGGTATTCGGATCAGCATCACAGGTCTGCGCATAGAATATAAAGCGGTCTGCACCTGAGTCATAAATTATTTTGGGATCGCAAATATTGGTTGACAGGTAAGGGTCATTATAAAATGAAACCAGGTCAATCCCTCCATAATAGGTTCCGGAAACATCATCGTATTCAATGTTAGAATTGACCAGGCTTATAATTTTCCCATCACTAGATACGGCAACAGTATTATCAGGCGGACATCCATTGTCATTATTTCCAATAAAATTAACACCAATAGTGGGGCTTAATGTTCTTCCGCCATTATCCTGAGCTGCATCAGAGGATATTTGCCCGCCATTTTTTTTCAACTGTAATTTTTCCGCTTTTATTTGCTTCAAAAGAATATCGTATGGGCCATTATTCTCACTTTCAGCGTGAGTAAGAATCGGGTGCCAATCCTGATCTATTGCCGTCATCTTCATAATGCCGCGACAGCTAGTCCGCATGGATTCTGAATGATAACTTGTCCCGGATTTTTTGCAATCATCAATTATCATTTTTTGATTTTGCGCTATTGCAGAAGCGCTAATCAACACTGAGAAAATCAGGAAGATGTTTTTCATGATTAAAGATTTAGAATTCAGGAAGATCATTTTTAATTTAGGTTTGCTCTTATTGCCATTTCCGTTGATGCCGTTGGTGGTCTTTGCGAAAGGCCAGGCAGCGCCAGACCAGCATCCGAAGCTATACAAAGAAAACAAAAAGCGCCGATACCTCAGCGTTTTTTCAGCTCTTGCTTAACAATTTTTCAAATTGCTTCCATCCTCAAACAATCCTGCAACCTCTCTGCATCACCGGAACAAAATTATGAAACTGCACAATCACCCAAGTGCTGTTTCGCCTTTGCAACATACCGGTAAGGTGCTGGTTAGGAATCCGCCAAACACCCGGTTCCAATCCCGGATTTCAGAAATCATGCAACATCTTCTGAGCTGTCGGGATGAATGCCGTGGCCTCTCACGCTGAAATGAATTCAACATGCCCACGTAAGATGTTAAACATCACTTCACCACTTTCACAGTAGCTTTTCCACCGCTTTCATTAGAGATCACAATCAAATAAGATGCGGCAGGTAATTCTTCAGGAAGATCAATAGATTGCTGATAGTCTCCTGCATCTTGCTTTTCATTTTCTACAAAAGTCTTCAGCACACGTCCCTGCAGATCGAGAAGCCGGATTGAAATTGATTCGGGATTTTGAAGGGTGTACCGGAGTGTGGCTGGTTGAGAGATTGGGTTAGGATAAATTAAAGGCGAATTGTTTCGATCTGAAAATTCTACAACTCCAAGTGCCAGTTCCGGTATGTATCGGGCAATGGCGAAATCATTGTTTGATGTGCCCGCCAGAATTATTTTCCCATCACTCTGAATATTGACTGAGTAAGCATAATCCTGATCATTGGAAATTGTGGTAATAACTTTTCCATTTATTCCAAAGCTATAATCAAGGCTACCGTCAGTGTTGTATCTTGCTAATGCAAAATCATTTTTTCCTCCACTATAAGTATAACCCCCCACTACAATTTTACCATCGCTCTGGAGGGCAAGAGAACGAGCATAGTCAGTGCTATTGTCAATATCAGTAAAAACTTTTCCATTGTCTCCAAATGTGGAATCTATACTTCCATTCGAATTATACCTTACTAAAGCAAAATCCTGTGATACTAAAGTCTGTGCAAAACCGGCAACAACTATTTTTCCGTCAGGCTGTATTACTGCAGAATAAGCGCTTTCCCACCCGTCAGGATCAACATCGGTAATTACTTTGCCGTTAGTTCCAAAACTGTTATCTATGTTAAGGTTACTATTGTACCTCATCAGGCAAAAACCACTCGAGTCTCCTATAAAAATAATTTTACCATCGTCCTGTAATGCTATGTCACGAATGATTACAGCTTTTGTATTGTATAGTTGTGCTTCCACCGAACCATCAGGATTGTATCTTGCAATTTCAATGTCGTATCCAACGTAATAGTTGTTGTATCTGTAACCTGCCAGTATAATCTTCCCACCTGTTTGAATGGCGACTGCATTAGCTCTGTCTTCGCCGTAAATGTCGGTTGTAGCGTAACCGTCATCGCTGAAAGTACTATCAGGTGTACCATCTTCGAGGTATCTTGCTACAGCAAAGTCTTCGTCAGTGTATCCTGCTAAAATGATTTTACCGTCATCCTGAATGGCAACATCTTTCGCGGTACCGCCTGTGGGACCGGAGCGAATGCCATCCAGGCTCAATGAGCTGTCAATTGTACCATCAACTTTATATCTGGTCAAAACAAAACCACCATATGAACCTACAACCACCAATTTATCATCTGCCTGTACAGTGGCAGCCCAGGCATAATCACTTTTGGAGGCTATCGGAGTGTTTGCCACTCCATCCTCACTAAAGGTACTGTCAGGAAAACCATTACTATTAAAGCGTGCCAGCGAGAAATCAGTATTGCCAGGACCTTCCATCATGGCCGGTCCCACCACTATAATTTTATTATCGGATTGCAAAGCCATGCCATAAGCATAGCTGTCAGAAACCCCAATTAGTAGCGTCACTTTTCCATCATCGTTAAATGAAGTATCGAGGAATCCATAGGCGGTATAGCGGGCAATGGCACACGCATCGTCTCCGCTATAGTAATCATGCGTATATCCTGCTTCAACAATTTTACCATCCGGTTGTATCGCAACTGCTTGTCCATAATTGCCGCTAATTGAAAAGTAAGTGGAAACTTTGCCATCGGAGCTAAAGCTGCTGTCAATGGAACCATCACTGTTGAAGCGTGCTGCAACGAAATTGGAATAGGCTGCAAATACATTTCCGACGGCTACAATTTTCCCATCAGCTTGCAGAGCAATTGCATAGGCTACGTCCCCAATTCCGGGAGATAATTTACCATCAGTTCCAAAAGCAGAGTCAAGTATTCCGTCAGAATTATATCTGCACAAGGCAAAACCGCCTACATCCGAACGATATCCCGACTCAAGAATTTTTCCATCGGGTTGTATCACGATTGCTCTTGCGGCATCATCCTCAAAAAAATTCGTGGTGACAATTCCGCCGGTTCCGAATGTATTGTCAAGACTTCCGTCCGGGTTGTATCTAAAAGACGAAAAGTCTGTATAGATTCCGGCCACACCTGATGATCCGGCTGCAACAATCTTTCCGTCCGGCTGAATCGCAACTGCGTAAGCCTTGTCATAATAGTCATAACCCGCATTGTTAGTAGTTACCATACCATCGCCTCCAAACGTTCCATCCAGGCTGCCATCTGAATTATATCGTGCCAGGGCGAAAGCCCAGTGATCGTTACCGCCATCGTGAGACCATCCTGCTGCTACAATTTTTCCGTCGGTTTGAATCGCAACTGAATTTGCCTGTTCACTTTCTCCAAAATCCGTGATTACTTTTCCTCCGCTTCCAAAAGAATTGTCTAATGTGCCATCGGTATTGTACCGGGTCACACCAAAATTTCCACCTGCATATCCGGCAACCACCATTTTTCCATCAGACTGAAGTGCGATAGAATATGCTTCATCATCACCAGCGAGTAAATCCGTGACTTGTATTCCATCTGATGAGAAGGAGTTGTCGAGGTATCCGGATTGTGCTAATAAACTACTCACCGGAAAGAGCAAAAGCATCAACGGGAATGCATCTCTTATTTTCATTGCAGAGAAGTTTGAGTCGCCGAAAATAATTGTTTCCTATTAAGAAAATCTGTTTCTTGTTAACCACGAAAGCATTTCATATCATCTTCTTATTCATACTTTCATAGCCATTTCATTTAATTTGCCCATGCCGAAAAAAGACTCCCGCTTCGATGCTTACATCTTAAAGTCTGCTGACTTTGCAAAACCCATTCTCACTCATCTTCGAAAGATAGTTCACAAAGCATGTCCGGAAGTGGAAGAAACCATCAAGTGGGGCATGCCTTATTTCATGTACAAAGGGATTTTGTGCGGCATGGCCTCTTTCAAAAATCATTGTGCGTTTGTGTTCCCGAAAGGAAGCGTTATGAAAGACCCGAACAGGATTCTCGACGTAAAGCGCGAACGGGCGATGGGGCAATTCGGGCGCATCTCCTCATTAAAAGATCTTCCTTCAGAAAAAATCTTGATCGCTTACATCAAAGAAGCAATGAAGCTCAACGATGGCAATGTAAAGCTTCCGGAGCGCCAGCGTACAGAGAAAAAAGAGCTGGTTGTTCCCGATGATTTGATGAAGGCACTAAAGAAAAACAAGAAAGCCCTCACAACATTCGAATCTTTCAACTACAGCAACAAAAAAGATTATGCTGAATGGATTACGGAAGCCAAGAATGAAGAAACCCGCAACAAGTGACTTGCTACTGCGATTGAATGGATGGCGGAAGGAAAGATTCGGAATTGGAAATATGTGAGATGAATTTTCAATTTTCAAATTTGGAAATTGTCAAATTCAAAATCTCTCATTCAATAATAATTTTCTTCGTCACCACTTCACCATTCATTTTCAGTTGAAGAAAGTAAAGGCCCGAACTCAGTTGATCACCATTGAGGTAGAGTTTATGATCTCCTGCAGCAACATTTTCATCGAGCAGGGTCTTGAATTTTCTTCCTGTTAAATCAAACAATTCAATAGTTGCAAAAGCATTTTCACCCAGCGATAGTGTAATTGTTGTTAAGGATGAAAATGGGTTAGGATAAATTTCTATTGAGTTCTTGATAACACCTGCCTCGTTTATCCCATTGGGTGCAGAAAGCTTTACAACCCAAACATCCCAGTCACCATGATTTCCACTAACATCTTCATCGTTTGACATTGTTTCTCCTGCCAACAAGAAGCCGCCATCAAGTGTTTCCTTTATTGATAGACTTCCATAAGCATACTCAGTGCCGCTTCCACCTAATGTATCTTGCCACTCCAGGTTTCCATAGTTGTCAGTCTTTCCAATCCAAAAATCGCCATCTCCAGAAGGTGGCCAATCAATAATTTGCCTCCATGAATCACCAACAACAATGTATCCGCCGTCACTCGTTTGTCTTGCATCCTGCACGTCACAAATATCTTGGACATCAAAAATTTTTTTCCACTGAATATCTCCAATACTATCTAGCTTGACAAGAGAGATACTCTGCCCCGTAACAATATAACCAGCATCTACTGTTTCCATAATCGTGTAGGAGTCATTATAATCCGTTACACCCAAATTTTTTTTCCATAAAATATTACCCGCGCTGTCAAGCCGAATAACCCAGAGATTATCATCATTATTGCTTCCCAAATGTCCTGTAAAATCGCCGTCTTCCGATCTTCCAGACCCAATAAAGATATATCCCCCTTTCTTGGACTCGTGTACAGATGATGCATAATCTAATTTAGTTCCACCGTAAGTTTTTTGCCATTCAATTTCACCAGCGTTATCCAACTTCACAATCCAACAATCACATTCACCGTGACTACCGGTCACATCTCCATTATCTGACGCAGCAGCGGCTGCTACAATATATCCTCCATCAGCAACTTGTTCAATTGAATAGGCTCCATCCCAACTTGAACCGCCCAAACACTTCTTCCATTCGATGTTTCCCGCACTGTCTAATTTTATGATCCAACAATCGGGTTCATAGCCGGTTGGGTCGTGATTTCCATCCACATCTCCATCGATAGAAGATGCAATTCCACCAACAACGAATCCGCCGTCACTTGTTTGTTCAATTGAAGTTGAATAATCATATCCTGATCCTCCTAAACATTTTTGCCAAACGATATTTCCCCAACTATCAAGTTTCAAAATCAAAAAGTCTGTACCTCCATGGTTTCCGAGTGCGTCTCCATCGAGAGATTCTGCAACACCTGCCACAATGTATCCACCATCTTGAGTTTGCTCGCCTTCTGCTGCCCAATCCGACCATGATCCACCAAAACATTTCTGCCATTCAATATTCGTTACTTGAGAGAATGCAGAAAAATTCAGAACAAATAAGACAATGATGAAAGAAAGTTTTGCTTTGGATCTGGAAGGCATTTTCATTGAAATTGAAGAAAGGAATTTTGCAAGTTACGAAATAGCAAACCGTTAGCTCGTCAGGATTTATTATCGTGAATCCCGATTAAATCGGGAGAACTCGTGTTATGTGAATCGTGAATCGTAATTTCTGATTAATCCCTACCTTTCGCTCCCTTCAAAAAAATTTTCATGAAGAAAAAAACCACCCACCCCTCCCCCGCTAATGATCGTGTGATGAAACATGACATGAGCCTGGATGAGATTCAGGAGCTGATTAAGATGCTGGGCAAATCGAATGTTTCAGAGATCAGCATCGAGAGGAAAAATTTCAAGATCACCCTTCGCACACACAATCCGCATGGTCCTGCACAGGCGGCAGCACAAATGCCCGCATCACAACCTGTGCAACAGCATACGATTCAAACAGAATCAGCACCGGCGCCGGCAAAAGAATCAGCATCGAAAGCGGAAGCATCAAAGACTGATGCTTCTGACGATTCAAAATACATCACCATCAAATCACCCATGATCGGAACATTCTACCGTTCCTCATCTCCTGATAAGCCCCCCTTTGTAAATGTGGGTGATGAAATAAAAGAAGGAACTGTACTCTGCGTGATAGAAGCCATGAAACTCTTTAATGAAATAGAGAGCGAGCAGTCGGGCCGGATTGTGAAGCTGCTCGTGGAGAATGCAAAACCGGTTGAATATGATCAGCCGCTGTTTTTAATTGAACCGATTTAAATGGGTGAATGGTGAATGAGTGAATGGTGAATGAGTAATGAAATCTGTTAACCTACAAAAATCTCATAGCATGTTCCTGGAATTGAATCATCAAAAACTTGAAGTTTACAAAGTCGCGAGAAAATTTGTTTTTGAATGTTACAAAATGACAAAGACTCTTCCTGATGAAGAGCGGTTCAATATGATTTCGCAGATTAGAAGAGCTGCTTTATCGGTGCACTTGAATATCGCAGAAGGTGCTTCAAGAAAATCTTCGGCTGAGCGAAAAAGATTTTATGAAGTTTCAAGAGGTTCAGTGATTGAGATTGATGCCGCACTTGATGTAGCTTCCGATTTGGATTATTTCCAGAAGGAAAAGTTTGAAGAACTGGGCAAGCAAATGTTGAGTTGCTTCCGCCTGTTATCTAATCTTATCAACTCAGACTAAGCACCAATTAACCCATTCACCCATTCACCATTCACCCATTCACCATCCGTGCCGAAGAAAGAAAAGATCAAGCCCTTCAAAAAAATCCTCATCGCCAACCGCGGTGAAATTGGGCTTCGCATCATACGCACGGCGCGCGAGATGGGAATCAAAACGGTTTCCATTTATTCTACGGCCGATCGTGATTCATTGCACGTACGTTTTGCTGATGAAGCTGTATGCATCGGTCCTCCTTCCTCAAAAGAATCGTATCTCAACATGCCGGTGATTATGGCTGCTGCAGAAATTACAGGAGCTGATGCCATTCATCCCGGCTATGGTTTTCTCGCAGAGAATGAAAAGTTCGCCGACATCTGCAAAGAGTATGGCATCAAATTCATTGGACCTACCGGTGCTCAGATTGCTGCCATGGGTGACAAGATCACCGCGAAGGAAACGATGAAAAATTCCGGCGTGCCTGTAATTCCGGGCAGCGATGGTTTGCTCAATGATATAAGTGAAGGAAAAAAATTAGCGAAGAAGATCGGTTACCCCGTCATCCTGAAAGCTACTGCCGGCGGCGGCGGAAAGGGAATGCGCGAGGTGTGGGAAGAAAAAGAATTGGAGAATGCATTCACCATGGCGCGAACCGAAGCGGGCGCATCGTTCGGCAATGATGGGGTGTATATGGAAAAACTTATTGAAGAGCCACATCACATCGAGATCCAGGTTGCCGGTGATCAATACGGGAAAGCATGTCACCTGAGCGAGCGGGATTGCTCCATTCAGCGAAGGCATCAGAAGCTCACTGAAGAAAGCCCGTCGCCGTTTGTAACGCAGGAGTTGCGGGAGAAAATGGGACTCGCTGCTATCAAAGCCTGTAAGGCGATCAGTTACGAAGGTGTCGGCACCGTTGAATTTCTCGTTGACAAGCACCGCAACTTTTATTTTATGGAGATGAACACGCGCATACAAGTGGAGCATCCCGTAACCGAAGAGGTCATCAGTTTCGATCTCATCAAAGAGCAGATCAAAATCGCCATGGGTGTACCGATCTCCGGAAAAAATTATTTCCCCGCCATGCACGCCATTGAATGCCGCATCAATGCAGAAGATCCGTTCAATGATTTCCGTCCCTCGCCCGGAAAGATCACTACACTTCATACGCCCGGGGGCCATGGCGTAAGAATTGACTCCCACATTTATGATGGCTATGTGATTCCGCCCTACTATGATTCACTCATCGCGAAAATCATTGCGGTTGCCCAATCACGCAATGAAGCCATTGCAACGATGGAGCGCGCCCTGAGTGAGTATGTGATTGAGGGAATCAAAACAACCATTCCGTTTCATCTTGCGCTGATGAAAGACAAAAATTACCGGGAAGGAAATTTCAATACATCGTTTCTGCAAACGTTCAAGTTCTGAAAAGCAATGTCTTCGCTTCCGAATCCTGACGATTCATCATTCACCCATTCACCCATTCACCACTATATTTGCGCGCTTTAAAACAAAACCAACATGCCTTACTTCTTCACCTCGGAATCAGTTTCCGAAGGTCATCCCGATAAAGTTGCTGATCAGATTTCCGATGCATTAGTTGATCATTTTCTCGCGTGGGATCCGCAATCGAAAGTGGCTTGCGAAACTTTAGTTACTACGGGTCAGGTGGTATTGGCCGGCGAGGTAAAATCCGCAACCTACCTCGATGTGCAGAAGATTGCGCGCGACGTCATCAGCAGGATCGGATACACGCGAAGCGAACTGATGTTCGAAGCTCATTCCTGCGGAGTGATCTCCTGCATTCATGAGCAATCCCCCGACATCAATCAGGGCGTTGAAAGAAAAAAGAAAGAAGAGCAGGGCGCCGGTGATCAGGGCATGATGTTCGGCTATGCCACGAATGAAACGGACAACTACATGCCGCTGCCGATTGATCTTGCACATCGGCTGCTGCATGAACTCGCTGCCATCCGCAAGGAAGGCAAAGTGATGAAGTACCTGCGTCCCGATTCAAAATCACAAGTCACCATCGAGTACGCTGATGATCACAAACCCATTCGTATTCAAACCATCGTGATCTCAACGCAGCACGATGACTTTAGCAATGAAGCTGCGATGCAGAAAAAAATTACAGATGATGTCAAACAGTATTTGATTCCCCGCGTGAAGAAGCAACTGTCTTCGTCCACCCAAAAATTGTTTAATGCTGAAATTGTATTTCACGTAAATCCCACGGGGAAATTTGTGATCGGTGGCCCGCATGGTGACACGGGTTTGACGGGAAGAAAAATTATAGTGGATACTTATGGCGGCAAAGGCGCTCATGGCGGCGGCGCTTTCTCAGGAAAAGATCCTTCCAAAGTTGACCGCAGTGCAGCTTATGCAACGCGGCACATTGCAAAAAACATGGTGGCTGCAGGAGTTGCCGGTGAGATGCTCGTGCAGGTTTCTTATGCTATCGGTGTTGCCAAGCCGATGAACATATACGTACACACTTTCGGCACTTCAAACGTGAACATGAGTGACAGCGAGATTGGAAAAAAGATTGAAGAGATTTTTGACATGCGCCCCTACCACATCGAAAAGCGGCTGAAGCTTCGCTCCCCCATGTATAGCGAGACAGCAGCTTATGGTCACATGGGAAGAAAGAATGAAGTGGTTACAAAAACTTTCAAATCGTATGAAGGCGAGGCAAAGAAAATGCAGGTAGAATTATTTACCTGGGAGAAACTTGACTATGCAGAGAAGATTCGAAAGGCGTTTCGAATCAGGAAATAAACTTCACACTCGTGAAACAATTGTATTTCGACGAGCTGTGAGCTCAGTCAGTTTTGACAACTTTTTTTTGAAGTTGTCAAAACTTTATAAGCAAACATTTCATTCAATCCGGGAAATATTATTGCTTGAAAATTTTGAAAGAAGAAATTCCTTCGCCCGTCTCCAACGTCATCAAATACGCGCCGGAAGAAAGATCACTGAAATCAATGTTGAATTTTTGTGAAGCCACAGTATTCACAGATTGCTGCCGAATTTTCTTTCCCGCCAAATCATAAACCGTGATAACAGTGGGCGCTGAAGAAAACTTATCGCCGGTGATGTCAATTAAATCACTGAAAGGATTAGGGGTGACATGAATAGTTTCATCATTCAAAACATTTGCAATTCCGATGGGATATAGAACCAGAGTGGATGTGCTTGTTGTAAAAGGAATTGATGTGTAGTCGAAGAGGATGTACGCCTTGTTACTGATGAGTGCATTCTGATACACGTTGCTTCCGACTTTAACGAGGAAATCTATTGACCCGCAACTGTTCACCGAATCGGAATTCATTGGAGGAAGGTGAATGTTGTTAAACGTCCAATGCAATACCACAGGGTGATCCAAATTGAAATCAGCATTGGTGATTTCAAGCGAGCCATGATGACTCATACCAAGCAACTCAAAGAAATCGGCATCGAGAAAACTGCTCAGCGTATCAATCACTTCCAGCTTGTTTACAACTGCAGAACCGGTGTTGCGGAAATACAATATGTATTCAAGATATTTCCCTACAGTAACATCATACATGCTGATGGTGTCCTCACTTACAGTCAGGTAATTCGTCACGATCGAACTCCTCACTTCATTTGTAACCGTCTGCGAGTTATTTGAAGGAACAAGATCAGTATGACCAATCAACGTGCTGCTGACCGAGGAAGTCAGAATATCTCCCGGCGTTTCATTTCCCGAAACATTGAACACTACATTGATTGATTTGGAAGCGAACGGCGGCAACAATGAAATATCCCAACCGAGGGTGGAACCAATTTGTGTTGTGGGGGCCACATCAGCACTCACAAAACTCAGATTCGGATCAAACACTAATTGAATAGTGGCATCAATGAGAAACGCACTGTTGTTTTTATAGGTGAGGGTGTACACTGTTGGACTTGAAGGAACGGCAATTCCCGCTGTGAGTGAGATGCCGAAGTCATAATTATTTCCGGCGGGCTGAAGCGCAAAATTCGAGTTCGTAAATTTCTGACCGCTCGTGTCACTGGTGGTAAAGATCAGTGACGGTGGAACCATCGTGTAGATGCCCGGAGGAACAACAGGACTAATTGTAATAGTGTTATGAAGTCCGATACTCATCTCGTACTTTCCGATTGAGTCAGTATAGCCAATCCAATTACCTGCGGCTGTCGTGATTTTCATTCCTTTAACAAAAACATCAGCGCCATCTTTAATTCCATTTGCATTGTAATCAATAAATGTCATTCCGCTCACTTTCGGATTCAGCGTACAACCAGTGGAATCACCAACGCACAAGGGTAATGGTGAGATGGATTGAAAAATGTATGGGAAATTCGGAAGGCAAGTGATATTGGTGAAAACGTAAATGATGGTTTGAATATTCATCGGCAACAGCGGAAAGCAACTGATTGGATTGGCACTCACATCGAGTGAAATGAGTGATGCCGGCAATTCCGGCAATGATGAGAGCGAATTCTGCGAGCAATATAATTTTTCAAGTGAAGGAGGTAACTCCGGTAATCTTACCAGGTGATTTACATTGCAGTGAAGCGAAGTGAGGGATGGGGGTAAAGCAGGAAGCAGACTGAGCGAGTTGTCATTACAAGTTAAACTCTCAAGAAAAGGCGGTAACACGGGCAGGGATGTCAAATTATTATTGGAGCAAAAAAGTTGCGTAAGCGTATTTGGCAAGAGAGGAAGCGAAGTGAGATTATTGTTTTCACATTTGAATCCCTGGAGCTGCGAGGGCAGCGAATCAGGAAGGACGCTGATCAGATTATCACTACAGAAAAAAGTTTGCAATGAATTAGGCAACTCAGGAAGTGTGGTGATAAGGTTTCCACTGCAGTAAAATTCAGTCAGCGAAGTAAATCCGGCAACACCTGTGATATCAGCAATGCTATCGTCGTTTGCAACAAGAACCAGAAGTGTATCAGCAGCGGCGGTCAGATTACCATTTCCGTCAATACACGCCGGGCATTGCAATGAAATTGCCTCCTGGAATTTCAGATCAGGGACATCTTGCTGGGCAAACAATCCCGCGCTGCAAAACATCAATATAACCAGCAAGCAGATGCCCGGGGCTTTCGTCATGAAACCAGATTTTATTTCTTTCCTCTCATTAATTTTCATCTCAAATTTAGGCTGATTTCATTGAAGCATTTAATTTTCTTAATAAACCATTACTGGATGTCATTAGTCATTGGTCATTCGTCATTGGTCATTGGTCATCATCTTGAGTCTTGGTTGGTGGTCCGTCTTAATTCTTAAGTCCTGCATCTTACGTCTATTTACAACCCGTTATCGTCATTGGTCATTTGTCTTGGTTCGCAGTTCGTCTTGATTCTTAAGTCTTACATCTTAGGTCTATTTACAATGCCATACGGTCAGGAATTTTAATGACGACCTTGATGGTGAGATAACCAAGCAGCAGGAAAATCGAGTAAAGAAGGGTCATTCCAATCATCTCTGTTCGCATCATTTGATCTTTGAAATTCCGGAAGACACCAATGTACACACGAATCGGATCTGCCACCACATCCCAAGTATTGAGCCGCACATACCTCCCGATATAAATTCCCACGCCTCCGGAAAAAATCACCAGCAATGCAAATACCCAGGCAACAAATCTGTTTGTTCGCCAGCGGATGAAGTTTTGAATTTCAATGAGAGAAATGAAACCAAGCATTAACCCTGCCCATGCGAAGGAGAGAATTAATCCGAGGTCGAACCAAAGCGGGATGTTTTGCTTCTGTCGAAGGTGAAGCAGATCGGTAAGCATGTAAGGTGAATTGGGCCAGAAGCCCAGCCAGATGATCAGCAGCAGGTATGCCATCCATTTTCTTTTGAGTACAACATAGGCTACCGGCAGATACATGCTGATGGCGAATGGAACCCAGGCAAGAAATAAATTCCAGATGAAGTAGAGATAATTATGCCTGTGTGAAATCCAGATACGAAGAAATTCAAGAGCACAGGCAAACAACGATGAGACCGACAGCATAAGTGTGATCTCCCAGCGATGCTCAAGATATTTATGTTTGATGTGATGAAGCATAATCATCCAAAGAATTTCTCCGAAAAAAATATTGGCAAAGTAACCGTAAACTAAATCATGATTCGACAGCGTTCACGCTGAAGAAAATTTACGCTGATACGGAAAGATTATTTTTGAAGACGAAACCTGTTCTTAAAACCCCGTCAGTGGTTTTTTCAACCCTGACGGTGGTTGCAGCGGGCACGACCCCGTCAGCGGTTTTTTCAAACCCTGACGGTGGTTGCAGCGGGGCACGAATCCCCGTCAGCGGTTTTTTCAAACCCTGACGGAGGTTTGTAGCGCAGGCAGTTAACAACGATTGAATGGAAAACAAAATTGAATTACACAGCGAGATCGCGAAAGTGCAGAATCTCGATCTGCTTGCGAAACAAGTGGTCGAAGGTTTTCTCATCGGCTTACACAAAAGCCCGTTTCATGGTTTCTCTGTTGAGTTTGCCGAGCATCGTCTCTACAATCCCGGCGAGTCAACACGCACAATCGACTGGAAAGTGTATGCACGAACAGACCGGTTGTATGTAAAGAAGTTTGAAGAAGAAACCAATCTGCGCTGCCAGATCATTATTGATGCATCCTCATCCATGTTTTATCCCGAAGCGAAAGAATTGAAAGCAGCGACCTCATCGGAACAAGCAGGGCTTCGCAAAATTGATTTCGCCGGAATTGCCGCCGCCGCCGTAATGCAATTGCTCCGCAAGCAACGCGATGCTTTTGGGCTGACCATTTTTTCTGATCACGTTGAATTGAATAGTGAAGTGAAATCCAATTCCGTTCACTACAAGCATTTGCTTGGTCAAATTGAAAATGTCATCAATCGCGACGCAGGAAAAAAGAAAACCGCCGCCGCCGAGTGTCTGCATGAAGTGGCGGACAAAATTCATCGCCGCTCGCTCGTCGTGATCTTTAGTGATATGTTTGAAAATGTTTCTCCCGAGAGTGAAGAATTCAAAGCCACGTTCGCAGCATTGCAACATCTCAAGCACAACAAGCATGAAGTGATTCTCTTTCATGTGCTGGATTACGCAAAGGAATTAGAATTTGATTTTGTGAATCGGCCGTATCGTTTCATTGATTTGGAAACCGGCGACCAGGTCAAGCTCACCCCATCACAGGTAAAAGAAACGTATGTGAGGGAGATGAAGGATTTCTTCAGACAGCTAAAATTGAAATGCGGACAATATCACATTGATTTGGTCGAAGCGAATATTAATCTTGGGTTTCGGCAAATCCTGTTGCCGTATTTGACCAAACGGGTGAAATTTAATTAGCGTTATTTTTTCTAAACATGATGTTCCGGTCTACGCTCACCTCCACATTATTTATCCTATTCCTATTAATATCATCTAATGTAAAATCTCAGATGTCTGATAGCTTGATCAGATGGATTAACATTGATACACTATCTCATCACTCACACTTATATGTTGAACTTAACGATCCGCCGCCGATTAATGAGAATTATAATATTGAAGATTCCCTCCTATTCGAAAGTGACATCTTCAAATTGGATCCTGATTCAATTCCAGGTAAAGATCCCAATATGAAGAGAACAATATTTAGCGGTAGTATCATTGATTCAACTTTAAGCATGCGAGATTCATTGAATAGTTTTCAATACGTAAAACGGAATTCCAATTGGTATTTACAATCTTTTGAGATTAAGTCCTCGCAATTCCATGTTGGAGAATTAAAAATTGGGATGACATCAAAAGATGTGTTCACCTCATTTCACAGGCAGCCGGAAAAGGCAGATGACAAATACATTGTAGTGAGGAATGGAGAAGAGCGCTATCTGCAACTCAATTTTGTGAATGATCATCTGTTTTCAATCAAATTAATTCAATGATCTGTATCATCCGCTTTTTCATTTCCAAAGTTTCTGACGATTAGTGAATAAAAAAATGTTGTGAGGCTTTTCGTTGTTCCAATTTTTTGGTGTATCGCAGGATTAAAGAATAAATTCATTGGCGATGTTCTCTTGTCGCAAACGCCTTCTTCAAATCATCACTTTAATTTTATTCCATGATTCTTTTCCCCAACTGCAAAATAAATCTTGGCTTAGAAGTATTCGATAAAAGAGCCGATGGCTTTCACAACATTGAAACTATTTTTTATCCTGTGCACTGGTGTGATGTGCTCGAAGCTCTGCCCTCTCCGAAGGAACCCTCCCGGACTAAGAAATTTTACTTTGAAACGAAAGGATCAATGATTGATGGAAATGAAAGCGACAACTTGTGTGTAAAAGCATTTCGGTTATTCGAACGCGAATTCAAAATTCCTCCTGTGAAAATGTGCCTGCTGAAAAACATTCCGATAGGCTCAGGGTTGGGCGGGGGATCATCTGATGCGGCTTTCACATTGAAATTGCTGAATGATCTTTTCGATCTGAAACTTTCAGAGGTACAATTGAGGGAATTCGCTGCACAACTTGGGAGTGATTGTGCTTTCTTCATCGGGAACAAGCCGGTCATTGCAACCGGAAGAGGTGATGAGTTGCATCATTTTGAACTTGTTCTTTCTTCGTACCACATTATTGTTGTAGTTCCGCCAATTCAGGTAAGTACGGCTTGGGCGTATGAATCAGTAGGCAGTAGGCATCCCGATGCATCGGGAGCAGTAGGCAAAAAAAAATTGAATGAAATAGTTCAACAGCCCATAGAGAATTGGAAAGAAGAATTGAAAAATGATTTTGAAGAAATTGTTTTCAGGTTGCATCCTGAAATTGAGGAGATCAAAAATCAGCTTTATGATCACGGCGCTTTGTATGCTTCCATGAGCGGCAGTGGTTCTGCAGTCTATGGGATTTTTAAGGAAGAATCGCTAACAATTTCTTTTCCGGTTTCCTACCATATTTTTAAAGGCCGCTTATGATTTTGTCCACAGGACTCTGCAAGCAAACTATTTTATCACTGTTTCCCCGATGGAGTCCGGAGTCTTTCGGACCGGATTTATCCTACGAAGCTTTAACCAAGGAGGACTCCTTAATCATCTTCACAAACTCATCAAACAAATAGCGGCTGTCATGAGGACCGGGGGCTGCCTCAGGATGGTATTGCACAGAGAATGCGCGTTTGTGTTTCAGGCGTAAGCCTTCTATGGAGCGGTCATTCAAATTGATGTGAGTTATCTCAACATCCTTTGAAGATTTTATTGCTTCCGGATCAACTGAGAATCCATGGTTCTGCGAAGTGATCTCACATTTTCCGGTGATGATATTTTTCACAGGATGATTCAGCCCGCGGTGCCCGTGATGCATCTTGAAGGTAGGAATATCATTCGCAAGAGCCAGCAATTGATGACCCAGACAAATTCCGAAAAGAATTTGATCATCATCCAAAATTTCCCTCACCGTTTGAATTGCATAATCCATCGCCGCAGGATCGCCGGGACCATTGGAGATAAAATAACCATCCGGATTCCACGCTTTCATTTCTCCATACGAAGTTTTTGCAGGAAAAACTCTTACATGGCAGCCGCGATCTACCATACACTGCAAAATGTGGGACTTGATTCCCAGATCGAGCGCAGCGATTCTTATTTCTGAAGATGGATCACCGGCTTCATAGCTTTCTTTTGTGCTCACGAGTGAGGAAAGCTCCAGCCCTGCCATGGAAGGAACATCGTTCAGTTTCTTCACAAGAAAATCAATATCGGTGGTCTCTGAAGAAATGATAGCATTCATAGCGCCGCGGCTGCGTATGTGGCGCACAAGCGCGCGCGTGTCAATTCCTTCAATCGCCACTTTATTTTCCTTCCTGAAATAATCTTCAATCGAATGAGCCGCCAGTTCCCTTGCATAAAAAATGTTGAAGCTCTTGCAAACCAATCCTGAAATTTTGATGGATGCGCTTTGAATTTCTTCCTCCAAAAATTTATAGTCACGCACGCCATAGTTGCCGATGTGGACATGTGTGGCAACAAGGATTTGTCCGAAGTAAGAAGGGTCAGTAAAAATTTCCTGGTAGCCGGTCATGCCGGTGTTGAAGCAGATTTCGCCGGTGGCAGTTCCAATGGCGCCGCCGGCGTTGCCCTGGTATACAGTTCCATCTTCAAGAAGTAATACTGCCGGAATTTTCACGAGAGAAGAATTACGCAAAAGTAAAAGTTTAAAAGCAACAGAATTTGTATGTTGAAAAATTCTTTCTGCATGGTGTGAACTTTCGGTTTCCTCTCAGGGTTTAGGGGTTAAATAGCAAGTGAGAATTACCTCCTCATAGTTCTTTCTGCAAAAAATTCGGCCTATTTTTGGCGTCATTTCCAACCAACCAACTTTCGACTAAATGAAGCAATTGTTTCTATTTCTTGCACTCCTGATTTCTGCTACTACTTTCGGTCAAAATTTCAAGTTCTGTGGTTCCACGGAAAAAGAAAGGGCACAGCGTGATGCGCATCCTGAAATTCTAATTGAGGAAGCTAAACTGAAGCAATTTGTGCAAGATTGGATTGCCAGCCATCCTGCTGATCTTCGTGATCTGACTACATACGTGATTCCCATTGTGTTTCACATTATTCATGATTACGGATATGAAAACATCAGCGATGACCAGGTGCGTGATGCCGTACGCATCATCAATGAAGATTACCAGAAGATCAATGCAGATACATCGGATGTGGTGAATCCCTTTAAGACTATTATCGGAAATCCAAAAGTTGAATTCCGGCTTGCCAATAAAACTTCATCGGGATTGTGCACAAATGGGATTAATCACATTCACTCGCTTCAAACCTACGTAGGCAATGATTATTCGAAGCTTGATGATTGGCCCCGCAATATGTACCTGAATGTTTGGACCGTAAAGGTGATGGAAGATGGCGTCGCTGGCTATGCGTATCTTCCTGCTACCGCGGGAATGTCGGGCAATGAACCCTACGACGGCGTGATTATTCTTTCAGATTATGTGGGAAGTATTGGTACCGGGTCTGCTTCTACTTCGCGCGCGCTCACCCATGAGATCGGGCATGCCCTGGGTTTAATGCATCCCTGGGGAAACACGAATTTTCCGGGTGTAGATTGTGGTGATGATGACATTAATGATACACCTACAACGGAAGGATGGACTTCATGCAATCTGAATGGAAGCGTTTGCTATCCGCCAATACTTGAAAATGTACAAAACTTCATGGAATATTCATATTGCTCAAGAATGTTTACCGATGATCAGGCGTCAGCGATGCAAGGAGCATTGAATTCTACCACCGCCAGCCGCAATAATTTATGGAAGTCAACGAATCTTTCGATTACGGGTACTTCTGACACCATCGAGCCCGTGTGTTCACCACAAGCCGATTTTTATTCAAACTATAAAATGGCATGCGTAGGTTCTGTAGTCACCTTTCATGATGTATCATGGAGCGGAGCTGAAACCAGCAGGTCATGGACATTCCAGGATGGAACCCCCGCAACGTCTACTGTTGAACTTCCGGCAGTATCTTTTTCGACTCCCGGGTGGAAGACCGTTACGCTTACGGCCACAAATGCCACAGGATCTAACACTGCTTCGCGCACCAATTACATTTTCATCAGCGATAACTCGAATGCACTCTATTCCCGCGGCTATTATGAGACTTTCACTGATGGAAATACATTTAACAATGATTGGATTGTAATGAATCCTGAAGGCAACAGCTCATTATGGAAACGGGTAACGAATGCCGGCTACCAAAGTGCTTACAGCGCAGAGCTGAACAACTTTCACAACAGCGATGGCGATATTGATATTCTTATCTCGCCTGCTTATGATCTTAGTGCCGGCGGCCCCGTGTATCTCGATTTTCGCTATACCTGTGCCACTGCCACCAATACCGTTGCCAACATCAATGATGGATTGTATATTTATTCAAGCACCAATTGCGGAGCAACCTGGGTCTTGCGGTCTTCCATTAAGATGACAGATTTAGCTAATGCCGGATATTATGGAATAGGCTATGTTCCTGCCGGAAGTTCACCCTGGGCTCCAAAGTCCATTCTGCTATCATCAGCTTTGTATCAGCCAAACGTCCGGTTCAAATTCGAATACAAGACTAACGGCAAAGGAAATAACATCTACCTTGATAATATTCAGATCGGAACAAATCCGGTGGGTATCAATGATCCTGCTGCTGCTTCGTTCCTCTTAAATGTTTTTCCCAATCCGCTCACCGAAAGTTCAGTGGTGGTATTGCATCAGCAGATTTCCGGAAACATGAACCTGCGTATTGTAGATATTACAGGAAGAATGATGAAGTCACTGAACAGCGGCTGGCTTGCTGAAGGCGAGCACAAGTTCGATTTGAAAGCAAGCGACCTTAATGGCGCGGGGATGTATTTCTTAGTGGCAGATGATGGAGTCATGATTTCGAGGGAGAAGATTGTGGTGCAGTAGAAGTACGATACACGATTCACGTAACACAACTCACGACTCGATGAGAGCCGCTTGTTAATTTGGAGGGCTTTTTTTTTAGAAATTTCCCTGACAAATTTCTACTTTCATTTTGCCTGGTAAAATGCAAAGCTCTCTACTTTGTGATGATCAATTGAACCATCCACTACCGTTGAAAGCCGGTCAACATAAGATTTAAGTTCAACAGACTGCTCATACTTTACCACCGCTTCCTCAGTTTCAAAAATTTCGATGTGAATAAAATGACGTTTGTCCTCAGCATCACGAAAGGAATGATAGCTCATACCCTTGTGTTCTTCTTCCCTAAGCAGGTGAAGATATCCGCGGATGATCTTGTGCACCGTTTTTTCCTTGCCTGCTTTTGCGTTGAATTTTAAAATGTGAACGATCATGCTTAGGAAATTTTGTTTTCATGAATGAACATCCGGATAGCCATTCTTATGAAGATAAATTCCGGACTTCCGTTGCGTCACCCTTGCGAGTTTTAGACGAACATAGCAGTTCGACTGACGAAAGAAGAACTCCTTACCTTGCTATGACAAAGGGAATTGAAAAGGTTTTTTTTCTTATTGCAAATTTTTTAGTTGGGGAAGAAATAAGAGTAAAATTTTATTAAGGTTTTCGCCACACAAAAACCGACCGCGGTCCTTGAGACCGCGTCGGCTTGCAAAAAAAGAGCCGCTCAAAAGAAATTTTTAAACGGCTCACTGAGACTGGCTATCCGAGTCAGTTGTCCCAGAAGATTAATGGGGTGTATAATGATGATGGCGGAACATGTTCGCCATTGTAAGAGTACTCTGTTTGCGGAAAGAGAAAGCGACGTGGAACTTCTGTTCCGTCTACTGCCTCCAACTCAGGCGCCGCATCTCTTCTATACCACGACCAATCTTCAGGATTAAGATAAAGTATGATCCATGCCTGGATCGCAACCTGCCTGATTGCATCATCCGCATTTGCGGGAAGCGTACCAGTGCTTGCGATATATGATGTGATATCGGCCTCTGCCACACCCAACTTTTGCATATTTGCAGTAATCGCTTCCTGGTAAGCGGCCTGGGCGCCGGCGATATCTCCTGATATTCGTAAGATGGCCTCGGCTTTTATTAATTCAAGCTCATCATAGCAAATGAATTCAACCGGAGAGTTAGGGCTGCCATAGTAAGCAGCAAGACCTTGCCCGGAAGCATCATTAGCGTCATCAATAAATATAGGATAGCGCGGGTCGCTCGTTGCTGTGAGTTCTGCGGCTAAAGTGCTTTGCGAAAAACTAATGTCTCCCCGTTGGGTGTTGAATTGATACCAGGGACCCGCGTTGGTTGACGTAATTCCAAAAACAAGTTGTGCATTGTCCCCATTGCCGGAAAATGATTGATCAATTTCATCAAGTGCTTCCTGTGCTTTTATAGCATCACCTTTACTTTGGTGAATTGCCAGTCGTGCTTTGATGGCATGACCAAACTTGATCCACTTTACTGCAGCCTCATCCCATGAAGAAGCGGTAGCAGCGTAAATAAAATCATCAGGTCCAGGAATAAGCGCTTCAGTAATCGGTTGATTCAGATCAGCGATTCCTTCATCAATTAATCTGCCTATAGAATCGTAAAGAACCTGATCAGCATCATAGGACGGATGTAAATTTTCAATGCCGAGGAACGCCTGTGAAAAAGGTGCGCTGCCCCATTCATCAGCTACGAGTTGAAGCGTGTATGCCATGAGAATTCTTGATACACCCGCATATTGATGATACCCTTTTTGATCGGACATCTGCATCAGCAGGAAATTGTTTTCCATTGTTTGCGCATAAAGATTCCCCCACGCCTGATCAAAATCCTGCGTAGTGAAAATGTAAGTATACCAGCCTTGCGCCTGGCGTGATGCACCGAGGGTTTGTTGCGTAAACATGGAAGTGAATCTTGAAAGCTCGCCTCCCTGGCTGTATCCAAGACTTCCTTCAACCGTGGAAAGCAGCGAACTGGGATTCACCGAATCGGGAGAATTTGGATTGTCATTCACCTGCGTGAAAAAATCTTTTTTGCACGAAGTGGCAATAAACATTGCGGTGATGACTAATACTGTGATGAGAATTTTTATTGTTTTCATTGTTCAGATTTTTTTTTCTTTCATGAGATGAAATCATAGGCCGATGTTCAATCGGATGCCGTAACTTTTTATGCCCGGATTGTTGAACCAGTCAAGCCCTTGTCCGTTCGCCGGCCCAATCAAACTCGTTTCAGGATCAACACCGCTATACTTCGTATGAAGGAAGGCATTGTTCGCAAATGCAGTGATCGCGAGCTGACTAATGTGAATCTTATCGAGAAGTTTAGATGGCACTGAATAACCGAGACTCAATTCACGAATGCGAACGAAGGATCCATCTTCAACGGTTGATTCTGCCGGACCAATAAAACTGCTTCCGATAAATTGATAATAGTATTGGTCAAGAATGCCCTGAGTACTAACGGTTGCACCCGGTCCTGCTTCTTCTGTGGTTCCGTCAGCACCGTAGTGAACGATATTTCCATTCAGGTCAACGTGACCTGCCATACCGGTGAATGTGGCCGTGGTTCCGCGATTGTCAGTAGCCTTCGAGGTTCCAAAATATTCCAGCGCGCCTTTTGTTCCGTTCCAAATATCACCTCCCTCACGCACATCAATTTGGCACCCAAACGACCAGCCTTTGTAAGAAAATGTGTTTATCACAGACTCAATCCAGTCAGGATTAATGTCGCCGATCGGTTTGTTCACAGCACCTCCGATTGGTTTACCATACCCCGGATCATTGGGATCGTCGTTGATTATTAGTTGTCCGTTGTCTGCACGCTCATAGGCATTACCATAAATTATTCCATAGGGCATACCCGCAACAGCATAGATGCCTCCATTCTGAAACCCTGACACGAAGAGATTATCAATGCCTGGCGCTAAGGCAACCACTTTATTTCTATTCATCGACCAGTTCTCTTCTAAGTCCCACTGGAAACCTCCTTTCGTTTTCACCGGCGTTATATTCAATGTCAGTTCAACGCCCTTGTTGGTTATTTCTCCGGCATTCAGGACAACTGCGGAAAATCCAGTCACATACGGAATTGCCACAGTGAAGATTTGATCTGTCGTCTTCGCATAATAATACGTTGCACTTACTCCGATTCTGTTGCGAAAGAAAGCAAGGTCAAACCCCGCTTCATACGAATTGGTGTTTTCCGGCTTCAAATTGGGATTGCCGATAACTGAGATAACACTCCCCAATGAAAAGCCACCGACACCATTGAAGGGATAGATGATACCGGTAGTAAATCCATCCAGAGGATTTGAAGAAACATAGTACGTTTTGAGAGATTGCGGCAATGCATCTTTTCCTACTTGTGCATACGAGAAACGAAGTTTGCCATAGGGGAAAACATTATTGGATGAAAGCCCAAGTGATTCTGTAAACACCCAGCCCAGGCTTACAGAAGGGTAGAAGAAAGTGTTGTCGGCAGCAGGCAATGTTGAAGAGGTTTCATCTCTTCCCGTAAGTGTCAGGTAAAGCATATTCTTGAATTCCAATTGTGCTTGTCCGTAAATAGCCATGGTTCTTTTTTTCTGTGTTCTTTCAACAGAGAAGAAAGAAGAGGCATTGGACATGTCAAAGAAGTTCGGGAGTGAAAGATTATTACCCTGTGAGAATTCTTCTTTGAAGTTATTCGTGAAGTAATTGTGTCCCAGCATCAGTGAGAAGTTGAAATCTTTTCCAAAGTCTTTGCTGAAACTCACGATCAGGTCAGAATTCACCTGCTGGCTATGATAATTATCAAGGATTAAAAGGCCGGTATTGAATTGATTCGAACCGATGTCATAACCATTTTTATTTTCCTGGTTGTATACATCACCACCGAGACGATATAAAATAGAAACATACTGAAACGGATTGTATTGCAACTCGAATGATCCATAAAAGCGGTTCAATGTTTCGTGGAACGGATTTCGGTTGATCACCCAATAGGGATTATCATATCCGACGCCACCGCGGTAATCGCGCTGGCTGCCCTCAGCAAGAAGGAACGCCGCCGGGTCAGTTGGGTCAGTGGTCCCGTTTGCATTATCGAATGTATTGGCCGAACGCAGCAACCCAAGCATAACACCTGAAGGATTGGAACCGGTTACTGCTTTATCACTTGCTGAATTGATATAAGTAAAAGTTGCCGACGATTTTAGTTTCGGCATTAGTGTTGCCTGCCCTGAAAGTGAAACGGTATTTTTTTTCTGGTTCGTGAGCGGGATTATTCCCTGCTGATTGATATTGCCAATTGAAAGACGATACCCGGAATTTTCATTACCCCCTGACAAAGCAAGACTGTTATTAAAGGTGTTTCCTGTTGTGAAAAAATCAAGCTGATCATACGGAACCACTTTGGTTTGCTTAGTAGGATCTGATTGACCGACAATAGAGCCGTGCTGATCGTATTCCATGGGAATGCCGTCCCGGTAGAGTGTATCAATCAAAGGACCCCAGGAAAATTTATTGTTGCTGCTGTTAGCCGTTGGACCGAGATATTCACCATCTATACCTTGTCCATACCGCGTCTGTAATTCCGGAAGTTTATTTGGATAGTCAAGAGAAAAAGAGGATTGGAAACTAACGTTGGTCGTCTTTTTTCCAATGCCTCCTCCTTTTTTTGTCGTGATGATCAGAGCACCGCTCGCCGCCTGCAATCCATACAGCGCTGTAGCAGCAGGACCTTTCAATACAGTGATAGAAGCAATATCAGCGGGATTGATATCAACACCGCGATTATCGGGAGCAGCACTGCCGAGATTATTTCCTGAGGCAGTAGCAGCAGTAAACCCTGTGTTGACCGGATCATAAATGTTGATGGAGTTGTCAAGCGGAATTCCATCCACAATAATTAGCGGTTGATTATTCCCGGTAAGAGAAGTTACACCGCGCAACCGGATATATGTACCACTGCCCGGATCGCCCGTGCTGTTGATGACAGTAAGCCCGGAAATTCTTCCGTTCAGTTCACTCAACGGATTTCCCTGTCCCGATTTATTTAATTCTTCGCCGCTGATAGCTTGCGCGGAATAGCCCAGCGCTTTCTTTTCTTTCGGAATGCCAAGCGCTGTTACCACTACTTCATTGAGTCCAAGCACATCTTCTTCGAGTGTAACGTTCACCGCATTTGATGAGCCGAGTGCAACCTCGGTCGTTTTGTATCCGAGATATTTAATAATGAGAGCACTGCTGCCTGATGGAACGGCAATGCTGAAATTGCCCTCTTCATCAGTGTACGTTCCGGTAGTTGTTCCCTTCACAATTATTGAAGCGCCAATGACCGCTTCATCTTTATTGTCTTTCACCGTGCCGGTGATGGTTCGTGATTGCGCCATAACCCCCTGCCACGAAAACCAGAGGATGAGAAAGCCGGTCATGCACCGGAAAAAATTTTTTCCCGATACACATCCTGATCTCATAAGTTGTTTGATTGAGTTTGTGTCCGATGCCGATAATCCCGATTGATCGGGACGGGATTTCACCGTGCGTCTATTAAAAGTAGAGTTCAACATACGTTTTGAATTTTGTTGGAATGAAAAATGAATTTCACGCTGATGAAAATCACCGATGCAACAGCATTCGATTTTCATCCACTAATAGATGAAGCAGGAAAAACATAAGGTTGTAAGAGAGGAATTTGTCTTCGACGTAAAATAAATTCTACGTCGAAAAAAAGCTTCGACGAAAAATTGATTGTGAAAAAAAGGGAATTGAAAGTTGCTATTCAATCATGAGCTTCACCACTTCTCTTTTTTCATTTGAAGTGATGGAAAGAAAATACATGCCGCTGGCAAGATTTTCTCTCTCGATGGTAAGTTGTGTTTTGCTTCCTTGGTGTGATGATTGATAATTGAAAGAAACTTCTCTTCCGTATTCATCAAAAAGTTTTATGGAAGAAATTTTTTGCTGGGAAGGGAGAATGATGATGGCGGAGGTGTGGAAGGGATTTGAATAAACATTCAAATCTTCATGCGCTTTCGGATCGTCTACCGCATTGTAACATAGAACTCCCTCATTTCCGAAAGTTCCCTGGCTAATCTGAAAAGAACTTGCGGCCGAGTTCAAAGAAGTGGTCGGAACGTAAAATGAGGCAACTTGAATTGTATCAATATCAACGGCTGTCATGATGTGTGTTTCGTCACACCCTACGTGACCAAAAGAATCAGTCTCTGCAACATAAATTTGATAGTTACCTGCATTGTAAATGCCTCTTCCGCCTGCAATGATAAATCCTTTGGAAATAGTTTCCTGAATAGATGATGCCGCAGTATTAAATCCGGTTGAACCAATAGATCTTGTCCATAGTGTATCGCCACCGCTGTTTGTTTTGACTAAATGAAGATACCCGGTTCCGGCACCGATGGGTCCTATTCCACCTGCTAAAATGAAACCGTCATCAGAAGTTTGCCTTACTGACGCGGCAAAAAAACTATTCGGATAAACACCAAATAACCTCGTCCAAAGTGTATCTCCAACAGAATTAGTTCTTATTAATAAAGTACTACCGAAAGCGAAAGCATTAACAATATATCCACCATCATCAGTTTGCTCCACATCATAGGCTACTTCCTGAACTGCATCTGTACCATAAGTTTTAGACCACTCAACATTTCCAACACTGTCGGCTTTAATTAGAATTACGTTGTATTCACTACTCAAGGAAGGGCTTTCAAGTCCTGTAATTATGAAGCCATGATCGGACGTTTCATGAATTGAGTATGGAAGAAGCCGGGTTGTTAAATCTCCATATTCTTTTGTCCAAAGGAGGTTTCCGTTTTGGTCAGTCTTTGCTAAGTGAATGGCAAAAGTTCCAGGCAGAGAGTACGGAAATGCTGTTGCATATCCACCATCGCTCGTTGCAACAACTGATCCCCAGAAAAATGAAAGATAATTGGCTTCAAACCTTCTGACCCATACCGTATCACCATTCATATCAGTCTTCAACAAAAAGACGATTCGGGATTGGTCCTCCATCTCCCCTGTGATTATGTAACCTCCATCTAAAGTTTGTTTAGCGTCAATTGCCCACTCGATATTGCTGCTTCCATAAGTTTTGCTCCATGTCACATCTCCATTGGAATTTGTCTTCATCAGGAAAGCATCAACACCTGTTGTTCCATTTGCATAAATGCCTCCCGAAATAACATATCCCCCGTCGGTGGTCTGTTGAACAGAACATCTCCCAGTGTATCCACCTGCTGTTCCGAAAGTCTTCTGAAAAGTTGTTTGCCCGGAAGCATCTTCATTTGAAAGAGATATAAAAATTGCAATGAGATAAAGGTGAGTGATATAGTTTTTCATTGCACTATCTTTTAATTGTAATGCAAGTTATGGCATTAAGTATCATCATTGTCAAGCATCGTGAATTCCGATTTAATCAGGAGAACTCGAGGTACGTGAATCGTGAATCGTGTTATGTGAATCGTGAATCGTATCCCTCACTTCACCGGGTACAACACAAACTGCGCATAATTATTTCCGGCAAAATACTTCGCCGCCAGCCGCTTGAAATCTGCACTCGTTAAACTTTGAATCTGGTTGGTGAAGTCATTGATCTCGCGGATGTCTTCTTTATTCATGTCGCTTTGCTGAATGGCCTGAAGCCAGAAACTATTTTGCTTCAACTGCACCTCGCGTTCTTTGAGCGTCAGCTCTTTTACTTTCAGGAGGTCCTCCTGCTTGCAGCCGTTGTTCTTGACGGAGTCAATCACGTTGTGTGCAGCGGCAATCAGCTTGTCTACGTTGTCAGGTGCGCACCCGAAGCTGATGTTCATCTTGTAGAGCGGCTTCGGATATTTTGAGAGGGAAGGATACACGCTCACGCCATACACACCGCTCATATCTTCACGCATAGTTTCGCGCAATTTGATATTGAGCAGGCGCAGGAGTGCGTTCACCTCATTTCGGTTGTGGCGGTTGTAATCAAATGTCCCATTGTAGATGAGAGTCACATAACTCTTCGGTTCACTTCCCTTCTTCACACTCTTGTTAATTTGCCCTCCGGGCGGAACAATGCCAAGGTCTTTGAAAGTATCACTGCCGCTCTTCGAAGGCAATGCTCCAATATATGTTTCAACGAAAGGTTTGATGCTCTCAGGAGAAAAACTCCCCACGAAGAAAAACGTGTATTCACTGGCATCGGCGAATCGCTCTTTGTAAATCTGGTAGGCGCGATCGAGATTGATTTCTTTAAGCATGTTCTCATCATCGGGGCGATAGCGATAGTTGTGATTGTACATCGTCACCTGCACCGTATCAAAGAGCACCCGTGTGGGATCGTTGTTTTGATTTTGAATGAAAGAACGTTGTTGCGAGATGAAGGCATCAAAGGCTGTTTGATCTTTTCGCGGCGCCGTAAATTTGAGATATAGCAATTGAAAAAATGTTTCCAAATCCTTCGGCGAACACGAGCCGCTCAACGTCTGCTGCAACTCACTGATGTTACCGGAAAGGCGAACAATTTTATCACTCAAATATTTGTCGAGCGTCACGTTATCAAAATCACCGGTGCCGGAGTTGTCCATGATCTGCGCGGCATTATCTGCCGATTGAAAATCCTGGTCAGGATAAAGCGATGACCCGCCGTACGCATAAGCGCCAAAAAGAATTTCATCGTTCTTAAAATCCGTCGGCTTCAGAATCACGCGCGCGCCGTTTGCAAGTTTCCATTCAATAATTCCAAACTCATCTACTTTCTTTTCACTCACTACCGTTGTTCCCTGCGGCTTGCTCGCAAGAAGCGGCTTGTCACTCGTCTTGTCAACGTAAGCATCAATCTTCATCTGTTTCACGTCGCTATAAATTTTTTTAAGTTGATCTTCTGAGGGAATCTTCACGCCTTCTTTCTGCGGTGCGGTTACCACAATCACACAATTCTTTCCATCGGTGATCCATTTGCCCGACAGAGCATTCACTTCCTCCAGCTTAATGGTAGGGAGAAGTCGTTGATACATGTCATATTCCCACTCAATACCCGGAATCGGTTCTTTCTCTAGAAAGTTATTGACGAGCTCGTAGGTGAAGTTTCTGCTCTCTGTTTTATCGCGCTCATTGTATTGACGCTCCATGTTGCGTACCATCTGTTTCACAGTGCGGTCCAATTCTGTCTGCGTGAATCCATATTGCCTGAGTCGCTCATTTTCTGTGAGCATGGTCTTCAATCCGCGAGCAACCCCTGTGTCATTCACCACTGCGAAATTGGTGTACTCATCCTTCGTGCGTGCCGCATGTCCGTATCCCGCATAGGAATACGAGAAAGGAGGATTTGCCTGCTGTTGTAATTCACTGTAACGATCGGTGAGCATGGACGTGAATATTTGTTCAACGAGAGAATGGCGATAGTCATTCACCGTTTTTTCCTCTTCAAGAGGAAGCTTGTAAGAAAGCTGAATGCCGGTATAGGAAGCCTCTTTGTCAGTTGCCACACTCACCAATAAATTATTTTGATCCGGCACCAGATAAGAAGGACGATCAATTTTATTTTTTGGTTTGGGAATTTTTCCGAACCGATCTTTGATGATCTGCTCCACCTTGGCTGCATCAAAATCCCCCACAGCAATTATGGCCTGAAAGTCAGGACGGTACCATTTCTTATAGTACGCACGCAATGTATCCTGCGGTGCACCTTCAATGATTTCTTTTTGACCGATGGGAAGCCTCACGGCATAACGCGAATCCTTCATGTAAACGGGATACCATTGCCTCAACATTCTTTCATTCGCACCCTGACCCAGGCGCCACTCTTCAACTACAACGCCGCGTTCCTTTTGAATCTCATCTCCATCATAAGAAACATTGAATGCCCAATCTTCCAGCACCTGGAATCCTTTCAGGAAAGTTGCTTCCGTGTCAGTGGGAATCTGAAGCATGTACACAGTTTCATCAAAACTCGTGTAGGCATTCAGATCAGCGCCGAAGCGTATGCCGGTACGCTCCAGAAAATTTACGAGGTCTTGTTTCGGAAAATTTTTTGTGCCATTGAAAGCCATGTGCTCGCACAAGTGCGCCAGCCCCTGCTGATTATCTGTTTCAAGAACGGAGCCGGCGTTCTCGACCAAACGTAACTCCGCACGGTGCTCGGGTTTATGATTCTCACGGATGTAATACGTCATCCCATTGGGCAGTACTCCTGTGCGCACTTTTGCGCTCACGGGAATTTTTGCAGCGAGGTCAACATACTGCGCAAATGTTGGTACGCCAAAAAATGCAATGATTAAAGCAATGATGGTTGGTTTCATAATGGAGAAAGATTAGAGCGGAAATTTAGAAAGAAGAATGAAATGCGCCGGAAAATTCTTTCAATCAGGCAATAGAGGACGGGGGATAGAGAAGAAAGAAGGTAGAAGATAGATGGTAGGAAGAAGGTAGAAAAGTAAAACAATGAACGGCTGACATCTCACGTTTCGCGTCTCACGATTTTTTTGCCTACTGCCTATTGCCTATTGCCTACTCCTCCTCCTTCATCACCCTCACAATTTCACCCATCAGTTCATTAACTCTGAAGGGTTTGCTGAGGTAGCCATCCATTCCCGCGCTGATGTACTTGTCACGATCACCGGCCATTGCATACGCAGTAACGGCTATTATCTTCGGAGAATTCTTTCCGAGCAACTCATGTACGCTGAGCATGGTTTCTTCACCACTCATGCCGGGCATCTGAATATCCATGAGGATGAGATCATATTTTTTTTTCTTCACGACCTCCAGTGTTTCAAAGCCACTGGCGGCAGCATCACACGTGTATCCGTGCATGGCAAGGATATCAAGCATAAGCTTTTGATTGATGAAGTTATCTTCAGCAATAAGAATTTCGAGCGGAAGTTCCCTGGCTAATTTCTTCATTGAATGAAACCCCGGACATGTCCGGAGAAAAAAAATAAAATTCGACTTTGAAAAATTAGTAAGGTGAGGTGTGGTAACGGTAAATTGTCAGGTGGTAATTTTTATTTCGGCTTGATTTTGTAACGAAAGCTGCGCCTTCAGTTTATTTTCTAAAACTGATTTCGGAACCACGCCCACTTGCTTGTCCACCACTACTCCATTCTTGAAAATTAGCAGCGTAGGAATGCTGCGGATGCCAAATTGAATTGCCGTCTCCGGATTTTCGTCCACGTTCACTTTGCCGATCACGGCTCTGCCTTCATATTCTTTTGAAAGTTCTTCCACCACTGGCCCGATCATGCGGCAAGGCCCGCACCACTCTGCCCAAAAGTCAAGCAATACGGGTTTGTCTTTGTCGGCGCTCAGCACCGTGTCTTTGAAATTGCCATCTGTGATTTGTATTGCCATGGTTGCGATTTTTTTGATTGTTGAAGATGGAACAACGCAGAGGTTTATAAGTTCCAAAGTGATGAGAGCGCAAAAGTAGTTATACCTGAAAGCATAAAAAAAATATTTCGAAAATGATCCGGTAGAAAATCAATCATGCCTTGCTTTGATGCTGTTAAGAAAGATGAGCGTTCAATCTGTTTTCTAACATTGATTTCGGAACCGCGCCAACCTGTTTGTCTACCACCTGTCCATTCTTAAAGATTAGCAGGGTTGGAATGCTTCTGATACCAAATTCAACAGCTGTTTGAGGATTTTCGTCCACATTTACTTTGCCAATCAGGGCTCTCCCCTCATATTCTCTCGAAAGTTCTTCTACCAAAGGAGCGATCCTCAGGCATGGTGGGCATCGTTCAGCCCAAAAGTCAAGTAATACAGGTTTGTCCTTACCGGCGTTCAGCACTGTATCTTTAAAATTTCCATCTGTGATTTGTAATGCCATAACTGTCATTTTTTATTTGCTGATTGACGATGAACAAGAAAGTGGTTTAAAAGTTCCGAAAGGATACGATCACTAAAATGTTACCTGAATGAGCAATCAAACATCCAGTTTCTGCGACAGGCGAATATGCGGCGGCGTTTTATCAGGCACTGTTTCAATCAGGTTATACTTCGTTAGCATTTCAATTACATGATCAAAGTATCTTGGAAATTCATCTCCTGCATTAAACGGAATCTCACTCACAGCATCCTGCCTCAGTTGTTCCACAGGAACATTTTCTTTTCTCCACAAAATCGTGATGATTGCCTGCCGGACTAAATCAATTTTCTCCTGTGTAAGAGGAACTTCTTTTTTCTCTACAGGTTTCTTTTTCTCAACATGAATTTTTTTCTCAGCGGGTTTCTTTTGTTCAACTGCTTTCTTCTTTTCAACCCGCTTTACTGATTTTGGTTTTATTGCAGAGGCTTTCTTCGCTAAAGGTTTTTTTGCTGAAGGCTTCTTCACTGAAGGCTTCTTCACTGAAACTTTTTTTGCTGACCTGTCCCGATTTTTTCGGGAAGTTTTTCTCGCTGCTGTTTTTTTTGCTAAGGATTTTTTCGACGGCCTGTCCCGGTTTTTTCGGGAAGATTTCTTTACTAAAGATTTTTTTCCAGAAAATTTCTTTGCCGAAGATTTTTTCGATGAGCTATCCCGTTTTTTGGGGGGAGATTTCTTTGCCGAAAGCTTTTTGGTTAAAGATTTCTTTGTCGAAGATTTTTTCGCTGACCTGTCCCGATTCTTTCGGGAAGATTTTTTTGCTGACCTGTCCCGATTTTTTCGGGAAGGTTTTTTCACAGAAGTTTTTCTGGCTGACCCGTTCCGCTTGTTCCGACTTCCCTGGGAAGATTTCGGAACCTTCTTTTTCAATGGTAGCTTTTTCTTTTTTTCTTTTGCCGGCTTAGCTTTTTTCGCTGACTTATCCTTCCCGGGTACCCGGGATCGGGAAGGTTTTTTAGGAGAAGAAGTTTTGCTTTTTGGTTTCAACGTTTTCTTATTTCCGGACTTTTTTGTAATTTTTTTGCTCGCTGCCATATTCGGGAGTTTTAATGAAAGTGATATTTGAATTTTGGGTGAAGAATGGATAGCTACAGTCAACTCAGTTTAACTTCTAATTCAGGAATGGAATTTATTTCCTTCATGAAATCATCACTCAGGTCCACGCCTGACGTTGCCTTCATGTTGAGTGAAAAATTTTCATTCCAGTCATTCACCTGGATGGAGACCGGGTAATTGCCCTTGTGCTTTTTTACCAGCCCGTCAATAATCCTGATCAGCTCATCGCTTACATCGTGCAGGGCGCAACTCATCGTTACTTTTTTTGTCAGCTTCTCTCTCACATCCTGCAGCAGTTGAGTAGAAAAAATTTTCAACTCCCAGCGATCATCAGAATTGTATCGCAACTGGTATTTCCCTTTGATGAAAAGCATGTTACCCGATTCAAGTATGTGCTTGTGCCTGAGAAAATCTTCACCCCATAAAACCATTTCAGCAGATCCGCTGAAATCTTCAATCGAAAAAACTCCAAAGGGTTTTCCGTTCTTGCTCATCTTTTGCTCAAAGGAAGTAACAATTCCGCCAATAGCAATATCCTGGTTTCTAAAGTTCTCCATCTCCGCAATTACGCAGGAGCAAAAATTCTCCATCTCTAATTTGTAGTCCTCCAGCGGATGACCTGAGAGATACATGCCCGTGACTTCTTTTTCTCTCTTCAGTTTTATCAGAGGATTCCAGGCTTCAGTGTTCGGCATCGAAGGCGCATTCATTTCCTGATGTACCGCATCGCCGAACAACGACTGAATTTGCCCGTTGGTTTTGTTTTGTTCTGAAGAAGCAAACTTCATTGCTTTTTCAATCACAGAAATGTTTTCATTCGAAAGAACGGAGAAGTATTGCGCGCGATGTGTTCCTTCAAAACAATCGAATGCACCGGAAGCTGCCAGTGATTCGAGCGCATTTTTTTTCAAGGCCCGGCTACTCACCCGCCGGGTGAGATCAAAAATATTTTTGAACGAGCCGTTTTTCTCCCGTTCCTCTACTATAGCGACCACCGCAGCATCCCCTACTCCTTTGATCGCATTGAGGGAGAAACGAATTTCTCCCTTCTTGTTTGCGGCAAACTTGATGTTGCTCTCATTGATGTCAGGTCCCAGCGTTTTGATCTTACACCGCCTGGTTTCATTGAGATAGAACTGAATATTTTCAATCGAGCCATTGTAGTTGGACAATGTTGCAGCCATGAACTCAGGCGCATAGTTCGCTTTGAGATAGGCTGTCTGATACGCGATGATTGCATATCCTGCAGAGTGCGAGCGATTGAATCCATACTCCGCAAATTTCTCCATAATGGTGAAAACTTCATCTGCTGCTTTTTCGTCAATGCTTTTATTCTTGGCCCCATCAACAAAAATGCTGCGATGCTTCTGCATTTCTTCTTTGTTCTTTTTTCCCATCGCCCGCCGCAACAGGTCAGCACCGCCAAGCGAGTAGCTCGCCATGGCCTGCGCCACCTGCATGATCTGCTCCTGGTACACCATGATGCCATAAGTAGGTTTCAGAATTTCTTCCACGAGCGGATGAGGATACGCAACTTTTTTTCTTCCATGCTTGCGATCAATGTAATCAGGAATAAAATTCATCGGGCCCGGGCGATAGAGCGCATTCATCGCAATCAAATCTTCGATGTGAGTGGGCTTGAGATCTTTCAAATATTTCCTCATACCGGGCGATTCAAACTGGAAGATTCCGATGGTATCACCGCGCTGAAAAAGCTCAAAAGTTTTTTGATCATCAAGGGGAAGTTTGTCAAGATCAATTTCCACTCCGTGATTTGCTTTGATGTTGGCAAGCGCATCTTTGAGAATAGAAAGTGTTTTCAATCCGAGGAAATCCATCTTCAATAATCCGGCATCTTCGATGAGCTTGCCTTCATATTGAGTGACGAGCAAATCAAGCAGAGGAGCATTTGATTGTTCCTCCGAACGAAATTCAGGTTTCTTTTCATCACGTTTCAGCGTTCCTCTCTCCTTCGCGGGCATCACCGGAATGAGATTACGAATATCCTCCGGTGCAATGATCACTGCAGATGCATGCACGCCTGAATGACGAGTGCACCCTTCGAGTGTCTGCGCGATCTTCAGGGTTTTTTTAATGAGTGCATCAGGACTGTTTCGCAACTGCGAAAGCTCAACGGACTCATTGAAGGCACGAAGGAAAGTCATTCCCGGCACCTCAGGAATTAACTTCGCAATTCGATTCGATTCAGCCAGGGGGAGACCAAGTACACGAGCCACGTCCCTGATTCCCGTCTTGGGTCCCATCGTGCCAAACGTCACAATTTGCGCGACCTGATGCTGACCATATTTCTTCACCACATAATCAATCACACTCTGCCTTCCTACATCATCAAAGTCAATGTCCATGTCGGGCATGGTCACGCGCTCCGGATTTAGAAATCTTTCAAAGAGCAAGTTGTATTGCAGCGGATCCACGTTGGTGATGCCGATGCAATATGCAACTGCTGAGCCTGCAGCCGAGCCGCGACCGGGACCCACCCACACTTTGAGTTCGCGGGCCGCATTAATGAAATCCTGCACAATCAAAAAGTAACCGGCGAATCCAGTTTTCTGAATGATCTGCAACTCATGAGTAAGACGATCTTTAACTGCCGGAGTAATTTCAATATAGCGACGACGCGCACCCTGCCACGTGAGATGCTCGAGGTATTGCTGTTGTGTTTGGAATTCTTTGGGAATTTCAAAGAAAGGAAGAAGGATTTCTTTTTTGAGCTTAAGATGTTCAATCTTTGAAACAATCTCCATTGTATTGTCAAGCGCTTCAGGCAAATCAATGAAGCGTTCCTGCATCTGCAATTTTGTTTTGAAGAAGAATTGATCGCTGGAAAATTTCATCCGGTTCTGATCACTCACCAGCTTATTTGTTTGAAGACACAGCAAGATGTCCTGTGCTTCCGAATCTTCCTGGTTTACATAGTGCGAATCATTGGTGGCAATGATCTTCACATTATACTTGCGCGCCCATCGAAGCAATACCTGATTCACTTTGTCTTGTTCCGGAATTCCATGCCGCTGCAGCTCGATGTAATAATCTTCACCAAACAAATCCAGCCATTGCCTGAAAATTTTCTCGGCTTCTTCTTCACTTTTGTAAAGAATGTGTTGCGGAACAATTCCGCCAAGGCAACAGGTGGTGGCGATGATTCCATCATGATGCAGCTTCAGCAATTCAAAATCAATTCGCGGGAAATAATACATCCCCTCAATAAAACCAAGTGAGCAAAGCTTGATGAGATTCTTGTAGCCGGTTTCATTTTTCGCGAGCAGCACCTGGTGAAATGCCTTCTTTCCCCTCGAACCATCATCATCATTTCCGAAACCCGGCAGCACTTCTTTTTTCGTGCGATCAAACGTGAGGTAAAACTCACAACCGACGATGGGCTTGATGTTTTTCTTCTGAGCTTCCTTCACAAACTCAAACACACCGAACATATTTCCATGATCCGTGATGGCAACCGCTTGCATATTATCATCCACCGCCTTTTTTATCAGTGTAGGAATGTCCGCTGCTCCGTCGAGGAGGGAGTATTGGGTATGGCAGTGGAGGTGGCAGAAGTCAGGCATTGCTTATTTCTTTACGATCATTTTGCATTGTAACCAAGCTCATTCAACAACTTCACTATTCTCTCTTTCATATCTCCCTGGATCAAAATCAATCCATCCTTCACGCTTCCGCCGGCGCCACATTTTTGCTTGAGGAGTTTACCGAGTTGCTCGCGGTCTTCTTCCTTTCCAATAAAACCATCAATCACAGTCACCGTTTTGCCGCCACGATGCTGCTTTTCAATTCGAACTCTCAGTTGTTGTTTTTGATCCGCTGATGTTTCTGAATGTTGTTCTTCCTCAAGCTCATACTTATACTTTGGATCGGTGGAATACACCACGCCGCGAAGGTGTTTGTTTTTGTTTGACATTAAAGTAAACGGGAAGTATTTCGCAGGGATTTACTTATACAAAATTAAGAGAAAGGAAATCGGTGGAAGCGATAATTTTTCCACAAGCTCAGAAGCAACATAGGCTTTATGAAATCTTCGCCTTCAAACTCAAATCCAGGCTTCTGTAAGAATGAGTAAGCGCTCCAACTGAAATATAACCTACTCCCGTTGCCGCAATGTCCCGAACAGTTTCAAGACTAACACCACCTGAAGCTTCTGTTTCAAATTTTCCTCCAATCATTTCGATTGCCGTACGAAGATCCGAGAGGGAAAAATTGTCAAGCATGATTCGATTCACGCCGGCGGTTTTCAAAATCAATTCAACTTCATGTAGTGTACGGGCTTCAATTTCAATTTGAAGAGAAAGTTTTTTTTCTTCTACATAATTTCTCGCAGCTATAATCGCGTTTACCATTCCCCCGGCATAATCAATGTGATTGTCCTTAATAAGGATCATATCGAACAAACCGAAGCGATGATTTTCTCCGCCGCCAATTCTCACCGCCCATTTTTCTGCAGCGCGAAAGAGCGGGGTGGTTTTCCGCGTGTCAAGAATTTTTGTTTTGGATCCTTCAACACGCTTTACGTACTCGCCGGTAAGGGTTGCAATACCACTCATTCGCTGCATACAGTTCAACGCGAGTCGCTCACCCATAAGTAACCCGCGAGCATTTCCGGAGATTTCAAAAGCAATTTCTCCCTTCCGAATTTTGTCGCCATCATTCAAAATTTTCTTGATCACAACTGATGGATCGAGATGGTGAAAAATTTTTTCAGCGAGTTCAACACCAGCGAGAATGCCGTCATCTTTAACATGAAGTTGAGCGGTTCCAATTGCATCCGGCCGGATACAAGAAAGGGAGGTATGATCACCCTCCCTTACATCTTCTTCCAGTGCTTGTAGTATAAATTTATCCCAATTCACTCAGTTTTGTTTTTCAAATCTCATCTCCTGAATCATCGGCTGGCTGCCTTTCTGTTTTACGAAATAATAAGTACGAAAACTTTGACTGCCTGCCTTCAACGTGCCAATGCCGTAAGAGGAGCCCTCACCTGAAGTGCCACGGTGGATGAGGTCAAATGATTGAACTGAATTCTTTGAGAAGAAATCGCGGAGCACCATTTCTGCCTGCACACGACTGTACGTTGATTCACGATCAAGAATGGTGATCTCAACATTGTTATCAAAGTACTTGGCAACTTCCTTCGAATTGCCACTGCGGATAGCAACAGCAATATTATCTAATACATCTAATCGAGAAAATGCCACTGCCGGAAGAAAGAAAAACAGCATTAGCATCATCTTTTTAAGCCATTTGGTATTCATTTTTGTATAGGTTTTGTGTATGCTGTGCAATTGTCAAAAATAGCGCCACGATCCCTCCATTCATGAATCAAATGTATAGCAATTCCGGAATACGAAAGAAATTCAAATCAGTTTCTTCTCCAACAATTTTTTTTTTCGTTTCATAATCAAATCACTCCACGGCACCAAAGCGGTATTGAAATATAGAGATAACTTTGGCGGCTCTCTATGAAAAAGAAGGTGATGCTGATCATCATGGATGGATGGGGACATGGCGCTCATCCTGCCAGCGACGCGATTTACCAGGCGAATGCTCCCTTTGTAAAAAGTTTATACACGAAGTACCCGCATTGTGAGCTAATAACATGTGGTGAAGCTGTTGGCCTGCCTGAAGGGCAAATGGGAAATTCTGAAGTCGGGCACATGAATATTGGTGCCGGAAGAGTAGTGTACCAGGAATTACTGCGTATCAATCGTGCGATTCAGAAAAATGAATTGCATCAGAATGAAGCATTGCTTGCCGCAATGAAATATGTAAAGGAGAACAATAAACCATTACACTTCATCGGGTTGGTCTCTGACGGCGGTGTTCATTCCCACATCAATCACCTGAAAGCATTATGTGACATTGCAAAAGAAAACGGGGTTACAAAGGTTTTTATCCATGCTTTTACGGATGGAAGAGACACCGATCCAAAAAGCGGCTATGGTTTTCTGAAAGAGTTGCAGGAGCATCTTCAACATTCAGGCGGAGAAATTGCTTCGGTAGTTGGAAGATACTATGCCATGGACCGTGACAATCGCTGGCAGCGCGTGAAGATCGCTTATGATTTGCTGGTAAAAGGTGAAGGAAAGAAATCCAGAGACATTCTTCAGGCGGTGAAGGAATCTTACGATGAAGGGGTGACTGATGAATTCATCAAACCGATTGTAAAAGTGGACAACACAGGAAATGCTGTGGCAACCATCCAGGAAGGTGATGCAGTTATTTGCTTCAATTTCAGAACCGATCGTTGTCGTGAGATCACGAATGCATTGACCCAACAGGATTTTCCGGAGTTCGGTATGAAGAAACTCTCACTGCATTATCTGACCATGACCGTTTATGATCACAGATTTCAAAACGTCACGAACATCTTTTCAAATGAAGACCTGAATCATACGCTCGGTCAGGTGCTGTCGGAAAAAGGATTGACGCAGATTCGGATTGCTGAAACAGAAAAATATCCGCACGTGACTTTTTTTTTCAATGGTGGCAGAGAAAAAGTTTTTGACGGTGAGTATCGCTTCATGGTTCCGTCACCAAAAGTGGCAACTTATGATCTTCAACCGGAAATGAGCGCCATTGAGCTGAGAGACACAGTCATTCAAAAGATGAAAGAACTGCAACCCCATTTCATCTGCCTTAACTTCGCCAATGCTGACATGGTTGGTCATTCAGGAATAATGAGTGCCGTGATTAAAGCGGTGGAGACTGTTGATCAATGCGTGAAGGAAGTGGTGACTAAAGGATTGGATTCAGACTATTCCATTCTTCTCACCGCCGATCACGGCAATGCCGATTACATGATCAACGGAGACGGTTCGCCAAATACGGCGCACACCATGAATCCTGTTCCATTGTTTTTGATTGACAAAGACTTTCATGGTCAATTAAAAAACGGGAAGCTTGCAGACATTGCTCCAACAATTTTGACTTTAATGCAAATAGAAATCCCGAAGGAGATGGATGGAGAAATATTGATTGGACAATAAGACAGAGGTTAGAAATAGAAGATAGAAGATGGAAGATAGAAGATAAAAGGTAGAGAAGATAGAAAATAGCTCACAGAGCCTGCGGAAAAATGGAAAATATAAAGTCGTCTTACATCTTACGTCTTACCCCCTGCATCATTTTTATTTTGCTTGCTTCTTGTCAAAATCCTACTCAACAAGCCTCAGTACAAAAGCCTTATTTCGATCTTATCTCTTTCTTCGATGAGCAAATTAGCCGGCTGGAAAAGGATTCTCTGGTGGTTATGAAAACTTCTTCGATCAATGGTCAAACTGATGAGCACCAAATGGATTGGACAGATTGGAGGAGAGAATTCGCACTGTTTCTTGCTTCTGACATCAATAAGACTTCTCTGATCGGAAAGTATGCCGTTGATACAACTCACATTCTTTCAGGAGAGGATAGCGGCAATGTGAAGATTCGCTATGCTGCTCAGGACAGTGCAATGCACACACGATTGCTTGAAGTCACTTTGAATAATCATCATGTGAAAGATATTCACATCATCAACAAGTCATCAAGCTTTCTGTCTTCTTTCTCAGAAGATCTCTTTTATCTGCCAATGAAAGCTTACGTAATTAAAACTTCTACAAAGAATAGTTTTTTTGGTGGAAATGATTTTTCAGTTCTTGGACTAATCACTTCTAAGCAGAGAAAATATTTTTGAAGAATTTCTTCTCAATAAACCCGGCAGGAAAGAATCAAAGTCATAGGAAGAATTACTTACTTCTTCTCTGCAACAATCTCCAATGAAACAGTCACGTCCTTTCCCATAATAGGCCCCTCTCCGCCCACTCCGTAATCAAGCCGCTGCAGTATAAACTCCGATTTGAAGATTCCTGAATTCCCCTTCTCCTCGAATGTAAACGGAATTTCTTTGCGCAATGACTTGCCTTTGATAGTCAGAGTTCCTATCGTCTTATAAGCTTTCCCACTTGAGACAATATTGTCCGACTTAAATGTAATCTCCGGATAGTTCGCTCCATCAAAATATTTGGGATGCATTAGATCTCTATCGCGCTTTTCGCTGCCGGTGTTGATTGTATTGACCTTGACACTGGCTTCAAAGCTGCTTGCCTTCAGATTTTTCTCATCAAAATGAATAGTTGATTTCAAGCCGCCCAGGGATCCATGAACATCATTTCCAAAGTTTTTAATCGTAAAATTCACTTTGGATGCTTGTTCATTCACTGACCATGCAGCCGGCTGATTACTTTTCTCTTTTTTGGCTTTAAGGGTTGAGCTATCAATATTTGATTTTGCAGAATCTCCTTTTAATCCAGATGCGTCTGCTTGTTCCGTTCCCTGATTGCCTGCATGGTGGTTGCATGAAAAAAGCAGTGATAAAAAAATAAGCCACATGCAGTAGAAGAGACTAAGAGGTTTCATCACGATTTCTTTTTGTGCAGGATTACTGTTGCTCAATCAAATGGATTTCCGTACGGCGATTTTGCGCTCTCCCGGCTGCCATTTTGTTATCCGCAATGGGTCGGGATTCACCATATCCTGCCGAAGCCAAACGGTCAGCACTTATGCCTTTACTTATAAAGTAATTCATTACGGATGCAGCACGGCGTTCGGAGAGATCGAGATTGTATGCGTCCTTACCCACATCATCTGTATGTCCCTCAATGGTCCATTTCGTTTGCGGATATTGTTTCATGAAGGCAACAATGTCATCCAGCACTGCATAAGATTTCTTTTGAATTTTTGCACTGCCGGTTTGATACTGAATGGCCTTTGCATCCATGTTGATCTTCTTAATTTCTTCCGGCTTGGGAATGGGGCATCCTCCGTTGGAAGCAGGCCCTGCCTCGTCAGGACAGCGGTCTTTATTATCAGCGATTCCATCACCATCACGATCGGGACATCCATGTAATTCAACAGAACCTTTTTGTGTGGGACATTCATCTTTCTGATCCGGAATTCCATCGCCATCGGTATCAGGACAACCATAAAATTGCGCAAGACCTTTTTGTGTGGGACACGAGTCATTGGGATCAATAATCCCATCTCCATCTGAATCAGGACAACCATGTAATGCTTTTGGTCCTTTCAAATCGGGGCACTCATCATCTTTATCGGGTATGCTGTCATGATCACGATCAGGGCATCCTTGCAGGTAAGCAGGTCCTGCCAAATCGGGACATGCATCAAACTTGTCAACCACACCATCTCCATCTTTATCAGGACATCCATGTGTTAAACACGTTCCTTTTTCAATAGGACATTCGTCATGCTCATCAGAGACCAAATCATGATCCGCATCTTTTAATTTTTTCTGCGGCATGAAAATATGGAACCCTGCATAAAAATCGGCACCTTCCATGTCGTTCAACTTCAACAAACTCCCCGGTGCATCACCTCCAATGAAAAAATAACCTGCTCTTACTGAAAGTCCAATACGCTGCTGCAAATGATGATAGTACAATAGTGAAAGAGGAAGGCTGATTTCAAGCCACTTGGTTTCGATGCGCGGGGTAAATGAATAAACATCCGGCCGGATAACACCGGGCTTGCTTCCATGCGGAAATCCTTTCACTATGGTGACATTGAGAAAGAAATGTTTATAGACATTTAAGTCAGCCTGAAGGCTAAGAGCAACAGGAAGATCCATGCTGAAATGATCGGCGACGAATGATTGACTTGAATCACCGTGATAAAAAACTGCGCTGAGTGACCGGTCAAACTGAATGTTGCTTGTAAATTCCGCATGATGCCAATTCACAAAATCAGCACTGTCAGTTTGAAGATGATAAACTGCCGTGTTTTTATGAAACTTGATAGAGCCCGCATCAAGGAGAGAAATTCCAATCCGGTAGAGATAATTACTCTTGTCAGGATCTGCCAGGTTTTTGCAGTCCATTTCATAACTGAACTGTGATGAATCTCTCAGGTGAACATAGGTAAACCCGATATTTCCTGCAGCGCCATGTCCATTAATCAAGTCACCAAGGCCATTGGCATCCTGCAGTGAATTATAATCCGTCCTTCCATAATCAATAGATGAATTAAAGAAGAGGAGGTTCAAAGTATCTACGATATTATAAGTAACATTCGCATGATTAAAATAGGCTGCGGCAATCCCCTGCAAATACTTTATAGTAATGCCACCTTTCAATTCATGTCTGCCTTTAGAATACAGAACAGTTGAATATGTTCCGCCGTATTCAAGCCAGCCCATTGCATTTAGCTTCGCGGTGTTATCGAGGAAGGTTGTTTTATAAAGATCCTGTTCGAGTAAATAGGCAAAAGCATTCTGACCAAAGTGACCCGTGATATCATTGATGTTGGCGTAAAATCTTGCAGCAGTAGTGAATCCTATTTCACTTTTCTTACCAACAGGAAACATAACAGATGGCCCAACGAATTCAGTAGATAGCGTTACATTAAACTTTTGATTAGGATCAGCATGACTAAACTCAGTAATAAACTGCGTCTGGTGAGTAATGTCATCAATAATATTTTTTATACCAAAAAACTTCAGAGAGTCTCTCGGTATGAATAAAAAGGTATTGTCGTACACAACATCTCCTGATAGCACATTCACATCCCACTTCAATTTAGAATCTGCAATGGCACTCGGATTAAGACCGGCACCTTGTATGCCTGCATAGTTGCCGTTCCAGATTCCAAGGTTTTGCTGTGCCTTCATAAGGAAGACGAAGTGCATGAGCAGAATTAAAAGCAAAACTTTTTTCACAAGCAGGATCAATTAACCACAATTATCACCTTGCAATGGTTCAGTCACTTTCGCAATCACTGGATCATTATTTTTCGCGAGGCAATAATGTCTTTTGCACGAAGTTCAAGAACATATTCACCTTTCGGCATACTGCCTAATGAATAGGTTTCAGTATACGTCCCGGGTTCATGATTGGAGGAAGTAAATTTATTCAACTGCCTTCCACTCACATCTAATAAGAGCACATCCACAGCAGAGCTTTTTTCAAGCTTGTATGTAATTTGGAGATCATTAGAAACAAGAGTGCTGCTTAGCAAAAATGATGAGCTGGTCACAACCGGTGAAATACCGACAGCACCCGTAGCGGTAAAACTCCCGCTCATAAGAGTGGGATGAATTGTGCAATGATAATTGTAAGTCCCCTCCACTGTTACCGTGTAACTAAAAGATGTCGAGCTTGAATTGATTGGAGCGCTGCCCCAGTCGGCTGCACCTCCGGGAATTGAGACAGGAGTAGTGTTGTGACTGCCTGAAACCCATGTCCACATTATTACATCTCCGACGCTTACCGACAAGGAAGAAGGAGAAAATGAAAAATCCTGCACCGTCACGGTATGAGTTGTTGCGTGTGCGCTAAAGCCGAGGAACAGTAAGAAACTGATCATCAGAGTTGTGAAATTCTTTTTCATGATTTATCGTTTTTCCAAACTGGTTACAAATACCGTGTCATAAGCTTATCATTATTGTTTCTGGTTCACCCAAACAGCAATATCAGGTCTGAGTTTGGAACTTCAAGCTCCCAAACCCTTCATATCTGAGAAATAAACAGAATGAAATTTTATGCATTTTCACGTTCCGGAGCGGCTACTGTGGAAGTGATTGCCCATCAAGAACGACCCGCACCAACAAATTATACTTGCGATCACACACTCAATTAGCAATAATATTCCCGACCATGACTCTCAAGAGTCGCGTATTAAGCAGAGATCAAACTTTTACCGCATTTATTCTTTTAGAATTTATAGAAACTAATTATCGGCAACGGAAAAAGTATTTTTGAAAAAATTCTTCTTCTTGAACTTTGGCATCAGCGATCTCTCCGTCATTCCACTTCGCGCAGAACCTTCTGATAAAAGCGAAATGGTTTCTCAAATTTTATTCGGGGAAACTTTTGAAATTCTCGAGAAGAAAAATCAGTGGCTTCGCATCCGCACGCATGCTGATGAGTATGAGGGATGGATTGATGAGAAGCAAATCAAGCTCATCAATACAGCCGATTTCAAACAAACTCAGGAGCCACCTTTTGCCTGCCTCCTTGATCTTACTGCAACTGCTTTAAGCAAAAGGGGAAGTGTATTGCTGCTCATTGGCTCTTCACTTCCATTCTTTGAAAATCAGAAGTTCAAATTGGGAGAGGAGGAATTTGAGACTGAAGGAGATGTAGTTAAAACGGGTACAAGTGATTTATCGAATCGCATCCCCTGGAATGCGCTTAAGTTCGCAGGCACGCCATATCTGTGGGGTGGTCGCTCGCTGTTCGGAATGGATTGCTCGGGATTCACGAATGTTGTTTTCAAACTTTCCGGAATAAAATTGCGACGCGATGCATGGCAACAAAGTGAACAGGGAATGCTGGTGAGTTTCATTGATCACTCGCGTGCAGGTGACATTGCTTTCTTTCACAACGAAGAAGGAAAAATCACTCACACCGGAATTATTCTCGAAGGAAAAAAAATCATCCACGCATCTGGTCGCGTGCGGGTTGACACCATTGATCACTATGGAATTTACAATGAAGAGCAGAAGCGGTACACTCACCAGCTGCGTTTGGTGAAGAGAATGATTAGTTGAAATCAGTTGGCAGTTGGCAAAAAAAAATTGTCAATCATAAATCGAAATGATAAAGATTCTTTCTGCAGAACAAATCCGTGAAGCGGATCGCTACACGATAGAGCATGAGCCGATCAAAAGCACAGATCTCATGGAGTGCGCTGCCAGGGCTTTTTGTACAGAACTTGTAAAGCTGGTTCATGAAGATTCTATTCTTTATGTCTTTTGCGGCCCCGGCAACAATGGTGGTGATGGATTAGCGATTGCGAGAATCGCTGAAGAAACTTTCAATAAGATTCATGTCTTCATTCTTTCATCAGAAAAATATTCTGATGATTTTGAAAAAATGCTCAAGCGACTGAAGAAGTGGAGTGATTCAAAAATCAGGTACATCGAAACAGAAAATGATTTTCCTTCCATTGAGAAAAAGAAAAAGAATGATGGTCCAAAGGAGTTTCACCCAGTTATTGTTGATGCGCTTTTCGGATCAGGATTAAATAAGCCATTGGATGAACTAACAGCAAAACTGGTTGACCATCTCAATGCTCAGGACGCTTTGCGGATAGCTGTTGATGTACCGAGCGGATTGTTTGCCGATCATTATACCGATGGCAAAACATTTCACGCACATCATACCATCACGTTTCAGCACCCGAAATTTTCATTCCTGTTTCCTCAGAATTATGAATCTGTCGGAGATTTTTACGTCGCAGATATTGGATTGGATAAGAATTTCATTGATTCACTTCCCGCAAAAAGCTTTTTACTTGAAGAAAGTGACATCAAACAAAGTATCAAGCCACGAAAGAAAAATGATCATAAAGGAAAATTCGGCCACGCTTTCATTCATGCCGGGAATGTTGGCAAGATGGGTGCTGCGATCATGTGTGCGAAGGCATGTGCGTGTACCGGCGCGGGACTAACAACAGCACATCTTCCAAAAAATCAATCTGCGACGATGAACATTTCTATTCCCGAGGTGATGACGGAGGAATATGATTCACCCATTGATGTATCAAGGTACAATGCCTTTGCTTTTGGTCCCGGAATCGGAACGGGTGATGCATCAGGAAAAAATTTTCTTTCACTTCTTGAACAAATAAAAAATCCTTCCGTGCTTGATGCTGATGCCTTGAATATTCTTTCAGAAGAAAAAAATTGCTGGGAATTGATACCTGAAAATTCCATTCTCACTCCCCATCCAAAAGAATTCGAACGCCTTGCAGGAAAAACTTTGAATTGGGAAGAGCAACACAACCGGCAAGTCGAGCTTTCACGGCAACATTCTCTCTACATAATTCTTAAAGGAGCTTATACCTGCATCACTACTCCTGATGAAAAAAGCTTTTTCAATTCAACAGGAAATCCCGGGATGGCAAAAGGCGGAAGCGGTGATGTGCTGACGGGAATGATTGTTTCGCTGCTCGCTCAAAATTATTCTGCCGAAGATGCCTGCATTATCGGAGTTTATTTGCATGGGCTTGCAGGAGATGTGGCAGTTAAAGATGAAAGTGAATATTCACTGCTGGCTACAGATATTATTTCAGCGATAGGAAAGGCATTCCGGAAAGTGCTGTCATAAAAAAAGTTTTTGTTGGACAACTTTCCCGATTTGTTGGACAACTTTCCCTACCTTTGTTTCAAATAAAAACTCATTGCCATGCGGGAATTAAAAACTCTGAACAAAGAATCCCCTTCAACTCTCTTCAAACCTTATGAAAAAAATATCCGTCACCTGCAAAATATTGTTCTGGCAGCCAAGAAGGGTGTTTCTGCAAAAGCATTCTTCGATGTCGCTTCTGTTTCCGGAATTGAAAAGAATAAATTGGCCGGGCTGTTGAATGTTTCTTTAAAATCCCTCAATCGTTACAGGCAGCAACACAAAAAACTAAGCCCGGGAAAAAGCGAGCGCGTGCTGAAGCTGATGCGACTTTACAGGAAGGGTGAAGAAATCTTCGGGAATGTGAATGAGTTTCGAAAGTGGATAGACGAGCCTGCTTATGGTTTAGGAAATATGATCCCTGAAACCCTGCTTGAAACTTCGGGAGGCATTGATTTGATCATGGAAGAATTAACCCGCATCGAATTCGGCGACCTCGCTTAACATGTTTGTCTATCGTATTGCCTTGACAAAATGGTCAAAGAGTTTAGCCTCTTCGGGCAAAGTTGCCCGCTGGAACTCTGAGGGGAATAATATGATTTACACTGCAGCATCCCGTGCGCTTGCATGCCTTGAGAGTGTGGTACACAGAAGCCGCAAGGGAGTAATCGATGAGTTTAAAGTGATGGTCATTAAAATCCCTTCCGAAATAAAAATTGAAAAAATTTCTTTCGATGATCTTCCTGAGAACTGGTTCATGTATGAGCATTTCGAAACGTGTGGCGCAATAGGTGATCAATGGTTGAAAAAAAACACCTCTGCTGTTTTAAGAGTACCGTCAGCGATCATCCTCAATGAATTCAATTTCCTGCTTAATCCTGAACATCCCGATTTCAAAAAAATAAAATTGATCCGCATTGAAGATTTCAGATTTGATCCGCGGATCATCACGAATTAAATAGCGACTTGCACACGATTATCTTTACAGCATGACCCTCTCTCCACTCACTTCCATTTCTCCCATTGACGGAAGGTATCGTAAGCATGCAGAAGCACTCGATCAATATTTTTCTGAGTTTGCACTCATGCGTTATCGCATCTATGTTGAAGTAGAATATTTCATCGCCTTAGTGGAGCAAAATTTGATTCAACTAAAAGCATTTGATCGCTCAAAGTTTGAAGCCCTGCGAAATGTTTACCGGAAATTTTCAGAGGGAGATGCGAACCAAATAAAAGAAATTGAGAAGACTACCAACCACGATGTGAAGGCGGTAGAATATTTTCTTCGGGAAAAATTTCAAGCACTTGGCTGCAGTGAATTTGCTGAGTTCATTCACTTCGGGCTCACATCACAGGACATCAATAACACAGCAATTCCTCTTTCATTCAAGCTCGCTTTGCGGAATGAACTCACCCCTGCCCTTGCGCTTGTGATTGACAAACTGAAAAAACTTTCATTGGAGTGGAAAGATGTTCCGATGCTTGCACATACACATGGGCAACCTGCATCTCCCACGTTGCTTGGGAAAGAATTTTATGTTTTTGTGGAACGGTTAATTCTTCAAAAAGATCAGAACGTTTCGATTCCCTTCTCCGCAAAATTCGGAGGAGCAACCGGTAACCTGAATGCGCATTATGTTGCGTATCCTGATGTGGATTGGGTTGCCTTCGGAAATCATTTCGTGAATGAAATCCTGGAATTGAATCGCTCGCAATTCACTACACAAATTGAGCACTATGATTTTCTCGCCGCGCATTTTGATGCGCTGAAGCGAATCAACACCATCCTGATTGATCTCTGCCGTGATGTGTGGATGTATATTTCAATGAATTACTTCAATCAAAAAATAAAAACAGGTGAGGTAGGCTCATCAGCCATGCCGCACAAAGTGAACCCGATTGATTTTGAAAATGCAGAAGGAAATCTCGGCATAGCGAATGCATTGTACGAACATCTCTCCTCCAAGCTTCCCATCTCACGATTGCAGCGTGATCTGACAGACTCTACGGTATTGCGCAACATCGGAGTGCCGGTTGCTCATTCGATGATTGCACTTCATTCTATTCTCAAAGGATTGGATAAACTGATCCTGAATGAAGATGCTTTGAAAAAAGATTTGGAAGAAAACTGGGCCGTAGTTGCGGAAGCGATCCTTACAATTCTCCGGAGAGAAAGTTATCCTGATCCTTTCAATGCTTTGAAAGATCTCACAAGGAAGAATGAAAAAATTTCAGCAACAGAAATTTCTTCTTTCATTGACAATTTAAAAGTGAGTGATGAAGTGAAGAAGGAATTGAAAGCGATTACTCCATTTAATTATACAGGGAGGTTCATTCTCTGACATAGAGTTAATGTCATTCCCGACGAAGGAGGAATCGGTACCGCGGCGTGTCACAATAGATTCCTCTCCCGATCAATCGGGATCGGAATGACAACCAAAATGAAATGGCACAACTAAAAGAAGGAATTGACTACTACATCAACGAAGACGGCTTATTCGTTTTCACGGAAACATATCATTTAAAGCGTGGCTATTGCTGCCGCAGTGGTTGCAGGCATTGCCCGTATGGTTATGTTGGCGACAATAATGATGAACAAAAAAGAGTGAAAACAAAATTGAATCAGAAAGAAGATTGGAGTTTTGATATTTGAGATTCTCACTCAAACCTGATCGCCTTCACCGGAGAAATTCTCGAAACCAAATAAGACGGAATGATGAGCGTGATTAAACAAACAACAAGCGTTCCCGCATTGATCAAAATCACATAGAGCGGATTGATGAGCACCGGCACAACTGAAACATAATACGATTGCTCATCAAGATGGATGACATGAAAATATTTTTGTGCCAGGGACAAGCCGATTCCTAAAAAATTTCCGAGCAACAAACCGAATCCTGTGATGTATGCGGCATGGTAGAGAAAAATTTTCCGTATCATCCAGTTCGATCCGCCGAGTGATTTCAGTATGCCGATCATGTTCGTCCGCTCGAGTATAATAATGAGTAATACCGTGGTCATGTTGATCACCGCTACTAAAATCATGAGGATGATGATCACGCGCTCATTCATGTTTTGCAGATCAAGCCAGTCAAACAAGTTGGGATTGATTTGCTTCAGTGTGCGTGCCTGCAGTTTTTGTCCTACATATTCTTCGTTGATGAGATTTCCCATTTTATCAAGATCATTCACGTTGTTTATGAAAACCTCGAAACCCCCAACCTCTTTCGGCAACCAGTTATTCAACCGCTGAATCAAACCAATATCCACCAGCGCGTACATCCGATCGTATTCTTCCAGGCCGGTTTTGTAGATGCCGGTGATTTGCAGCTTGCGATAGCGCATCGGTTCCTGAACAAAATACACAAGCACATCATCACCTACTTTCAAATTCAATCTGTCTGCTGTTGTTTGCGAGATGATTATTTTTTTTTGTGAAACAGAGTCACCTGTGGTAATTTTTTTTCCTTTAACAATATATTGCTGAAGAAAACTCCAGTCGAAATCACTGTCAATACCGCGGAGTACGATGCCTTCGATTTCATTTTGTGTTTTGATGATTCCTGCTTTGGTCGCAAACACCTGGATGTGTCGCACGCCCTTTACTTTTTCAAGACCCGGGTAAAATGGCTGGTCGCTGCTAACGGATTCTTCTCCGTAAGAACTATTTTGCTCGTAACTGCGAATCACGATGTGCCCCCAAAACCCAAACACTTTTTCACTGATTTCTTTTTGAAATCCGCTTACGATGGCCCCGGCAACAATCATCACCGCAACACTCAAAGCAACTGCAATCATCGCCACACGAATGATAAAGCGCGAGAATGATTGCTTCGAGTTGAAGGCAAGACGGCGGGAGATGAAAAGTTCGATGTTCATTTAGAGGACATAAGACTTGTGGACGTGAGACTTGTGGACATAAGGTGTGAAACGCTTTTTTGTTGTTTACTTCGTTGCGATAAAATTATGCAAAGCAAGTTGGGAATGAGTTCATCGGATTGTCTCAATAAAAACACGGCCACTGCCCTTAGAACAAAGGAGGAATCTATTTGCGATCGCGTTGTGATGTGCACGAAGAGATTCCTCCTTCGCCGGAGTGACAGCCAACAATGGAATCCCATCGATCAGAACCTTGCAGTAAGTCTTTTCCTAACGACATTATTTTTTTTCTTTCACACTCATTCATTTTCCCAACCAAAAATTTCTGACTCCTCAAATGTTATTGTTGGTGCAGAACGAATGAATGAATACCTGCCGTTGTTGCGGGAAAAAAATGTTGCCCTTGTGGTGAATCAAACTTCGATGGTTGGAAAAACTTTTTTGATTGACACGCTTCTTCATTCGGGCATTGCAATCAAAAAAATTTTTTCGCCGGAGCACGGCTTTCGCGGAAGTGCAGATGCCGGAGAACAAATCGTAAGCGACACCGATGTCAAAACGGGAATCCCGGTTATTTCACTCTATGGAAAAAATTTCAAACCCGCATCAGAGCAACTCAAAGGAATTGATCTTATCGTCTATGACATACAGGATGTGGGTGTGCGCTTTTACACATACATCTCAACACTTCACTATGTGATGGAAGCATGTGCAGAAAATAATGTTGAGTTGCTGATTCTTGATCGTCCGAATCCAAACGGGTTTTATGTAGATGGACCAGTGCTCGATTCAGCCTTTCATTCTTTTGTGGGTGTTGATCCCATTCCGATTGTGTATGGAATGACGCCGGCTGAATATGCTTTGATGCTGAACGGCGAGCATTGGCTGAATAACGGCGTTCAATGTAAACTTCAATACGCTCTCTGCGAAAATTATGATCACAGTGTGCTGTATAAACTGCCTGCAAATCCTTCACCGAATCTTCGCAGCATGACTGCGATCTATTTGTATCCATCGTTGTGCTTGTTTGAAGGAACACCGGTGAGTGTTGGAAGGGGAACAGACAAGCCATTCATAATCATCGGATACCCCGGTTTCAAAAAAGGAAAAATCACTTTCACTCCCCAAAGTGTGAGCGGCGCCACCAATCCTCCTTATCTCAAGAAGCAATGCTCGGGCTATGATTTTTCAGGACTGAACACAGGATTTTTTGTTTGGAACAAAAGCATCATCCTTCGGTGGGTCGAGGAATTTTATGATTCTTATCCTGAGAAAGAAAAGTTTTTTACCGACTACTTTGACAAACTCGCTGGCACAGATTCATTGCGAAAGCAAATTGAAAAAGGTACTGCTGAAATGGAAATCAGGAGAAGCTGGCAACCGAAGCTGGGTGAGTTCAAAGTAATTCGGAAGAAATATTTACTCTATCCTGATTTCGAGTGATGGTTAAATTGTTAAATGGCTTTATTGCTGCGATTAAAGTTTCTGCAAACTATTTAGCCATTCAGCCATTAACCATTCAGCAATAATACCTTCGCGCTCATGTCATCCCCTTTCCGTATACTCTTCCTGGGCACACCCGAGTTTGCTGTTCCTTCTCTTGAGATCTTATTGGAGGGAGGATATAAAATTATTGGAGTAATCACAGCACCGGATAAACCTGCAGGAAGAGGATTGCAACTTCACGAATCAGCAGTAAAAAAATTTGCAACACAAAACAATTTGAAAGTTCTTCAGCCAGAAAAACTGAAGGATGAGAATTTTCTTAACGAACTAAAATCATTGCAACCTGATCTTGCAGTAGTAGTTGCTTTCAGAAAATTGACGGAGACAGTTTGGAATCTACCGCGGCTCGGCACGTTCAATCTTCACGCCTCATTACTTCCGAATTACCGGGGAGCTGCTCCAATCAATTGGGCGGTCATCAACGGAGAAAAGGAAACCGGAGTCACTACTTTTTTTATCACGCATGAAATTGACACGGGGAAAATTATCCTGCAGGAAAAAGTTTTGATCGGTCAGGAAGAAACTGCCGGTGAGTTGCACGATGAATTGAAAACAGTGGGAGGATCACTCGTTTTAAAAACGGTACAGCAAATTGAAAGTGGAAATGTTTCGGTGATAGAACAGCCAATGACGAATCATTTCAAGAAAGCACCTAAGCTTTTTACTGCCGATTGTAAAATTGACTGGACTAAGAATGCTCAGGAAATCTTCAATCTCATTCGTGGATTGTCACCTTACCCTGCTGCATTCACCGGGCTGAATGGAAAAGTCTTCAAGATTTTCAGAGCGAAAAAAATTTCAGAAGCGCATCATCAAACTCCCGGAAAAATTTATTCTGACGGTAAAACTTTTCTTCGCTTCGCTTGCGACGATGGATGGATTGAAGCCACGGAAGTTCAGCTTGAGGGAAAAAAGAAAATGACGGCGGAAGAATTTCTAAGAGGACACAGGATTTAATTTCCAAATTTCAAGTACCAATTTTCAAATTTCAAATTTCAAAGTGTAGGTGCGGTTTTTAATTTTGTTATTTCAATCTTATTTGAGATTTGTGCGCAGCATCCCGCGAAGAGTTTGGTTCTTGGAATTTAAACTTCAATACTTCCCTCAAACACAAAAGCCACCGGACCTTCGAGCCACACATCTTCAAAAGTGTCGTCACCCTTCCTGTTGAAATAAACTTTCAGAACTCCGCCAAGTGCATTGAGTTCATATTCCTGTTGTCCCATTTTATTCTTCATCACGCCATGAGCAAGCGCTGCTCCCACTGTTCCCGTTCCGCAGGAAAGTGTTTCATCTTCCACACCACGCTCGTAGGTTCGCATGTTTATCACATCACCATTCACAGCAACAAAATTTACATTGATGCCTTCCTTAGCGAACTCCTCACTGTTACGAATCTTTCTTCCTTCACCAACTACATCAATTGCCGCCACATCCTCCACAAACTTTACGAAGTGCGGCGAGCCCGTATTCAAAATGTAAGCACTTTCCTTCTTCTCAATTCCTTCCACGGGCAACATCGAAAGCTTGACGGAATTTTCTCCCGTAAAAATTGCTTCGTGCATTCCATCAAACGCAACAAACTTCACTGCCTTTGCTGACTTGCGAACTATGTCATGTTTCTCTGCAAACTTGACTGCACACCTGCCACCATTGCCGCACATGGAACCGAGCCCGCCATCAGCATTAAAATATTTCATTTCAAAATCAATATCTTTTTTCGCTTCAATTAAAATCAATCCATCAGCACCGATTCCAAAGCGGCGATGACAGATCAAAGCGATCTTTTCCCGGGTGAAGGAAAATTTTCCTTTCCGGTTATCAATCAAAATAAAATCGTTGCCGGCGCCATGATATTTTTCGAAAGGAATCTTCATTGTCCTGAGAATCATAAGCGAAAGTAACATGAACCGGGGATTACCTTCGACAAAACTGGAACCGTCGTTAAAGTTTAGTTAAACGAAAAACCGACTATTTGATCTGTATGTTGTTGGCGTAATTTTGCTATGGAAAATGAAACAAACTGACAAAAAAAATCGTCAACGTGAAATTAAGTGATCAGCTAAAACCCATGTATTTTGATGCAGCAATAATTTACTAAAGTGCTCTTCGTTTTGGTAAGGCATATTTTTTGAAAACCATTCAGCTACTAAAATCAAATTGACATCATGACATTAAAACGAATTGGCTTCACAGCATTCATCGCGATTGTGAGCGCCCTGGTTACGGTTACCGGCCTCAGCTATTTTAATAATCACAGCGGGCAGCAAACCTTTGAACAAAAACAAGCGGCGAAATTTACTCCGGTCAGCTATTCTACTAACAACGAGGTACCTGCAGGATTAGATTTTCGCTATGCCGCGAAAATGACAACGCCGGGTGTGGTGCACATCAAGACATCTTATGCGGCTAAAAATGTTTCGCGCAACAATAATGATCCTTTCAGAGATTTCTTCGGAGATAATTTCAATCCATTTCGTGACATGCAACCTTATCAGCAGCAACCATCAGAAGCTTCGGGTTCGGGTGTTATCATTTCTGATGATGGATACATTGTTACGAATAATCACGTGGTTGAAGATGGAGATAAAATCCAGGTGATCCTTGCCAACAAAAAGAGCTATGAAGGCACGGTGATCGGCACTGATCCTACTACTGATATTGCATTAGTAAAGATTGATGAAAAGAATTTGCCTTTCATCCGCTTCGGAAATTCAGATTCAGTTGAAGTTGGTCAATGGGTATTGGCTGTTGGCAACCCTTTCAACCTTGAATCCACGGTGACGGCGGGAATTGTGAGTGCGAAAGGAAGAAACATCGGCATCATAAAAACTAAAGATGATAATGGTCGTCAGGTGTCAGGCATTGAATCGTACATTCAAACGGATGCAGCAGTTAATCCCGGAAACAGTGGCGGTGCCCTTGTAAATACGAATGGGGAATTAGTAGGGATCAATTCAGCCATTGCTACTCCTACAGGGTCATTTGCCGGTTATTCATTTGCTGTTCCTGTAAACATTGTAAGCAAGGTGGTGAATGATTTAATGAAGTACGGGATTGTACAACGCGGCTATCTCGGTGTGAGCATGGAAACGGTGACTGACGAACTTGCTAAGAGAGATAACCTAAGTACTTTAAACGGCGTGTACGTTGATTCGGTACTTCCGGGAAGTGCGGCGGAAGAAGCAGGCATGAAGCAAGGTGATGTGATCATGAAGATTAATGGACAAGATGTGAATACTTCGCCCGAAGTTCAGGAGCAGGTTTCGCGTTATCATCCCGGTGACAAGATTACCGTTTCATTTGTACGCGATGGAAAAGAGAAGACGATCACTACCACACTGAAGAATAAAGCCAACAATACATCCATCGTAAGGAAAGAAGAGATTAACAACTTTGCTTCTCTGGGTGCTGAATTTTCTGAACTCACTTCAAGAGAGAAAAAAGATCTTGGCTTAACAGGTGGTGTGAAGGTGATTAGCCTCAATGACGGTATATTGAGTCGCAATACACAAATCAGAGAAGGCTTTATCATCACGATGATTGACAATAAGCCAATCAATACTATTGATGATCTCAAACAGGCACTCGCGAATAAGAAAGGGGGTGTGATGCTTGCAGGTCGCTATCCCGACTATCCGGGGCAGTACTATTATGCTTTTGGTTTGTAGGTAAAGTTTGTTTCATAATAAAAACTCAGGGTCGCCACAGAGGCGACCCTGAGTTTTTTTGCGGGTGAAAGTTTGTTTCCGTACTTTCGACAATGTTTCAAATGAAATCTTCAGAGAGGTATTCAGAATTATCCATGCAACATTTACTACTCCGATGAATTTTATGGCGCAGATAGTGTAGTATTATCACTTTCTTTCAGGCTTCAGAATAAAAATTATAATTTAAGGTATTTGCCGGGAATTGACTGCGATTTACTGTTGTCAGACGGGGTTTTAATATTTTTGCATCAATGATAGTGTTTTTATGAAAAGATTTTACTTCGTTCTTGCCTGCTCTTGCTTCTTGTTTCAGGCAGCACAGGCAAATATCTACAACGTCACCAATAACCACGTTAGTGGTGCGGGGTCTTTTGGCAATGCAATCACATTAGCGAACGCTAATCCCGGAAAGGATTACATCTACTTCGGCATACAGTCAGGCACGGTTACAGGACGAACCATTACGCTTTCAAATGATTCCCTGCTACCCATTGTTCAGGATACCACGATAATTGATGCAACCACGCAGCCTTACGGAGGTCACTTCGGAATTTCCGCAGCAAAAATTCAAATTACTTCGACTGATATGGCTTCTGTCGGACTCATGCTTGATACAAGTGCGCAAAACAGTGAAATTTATGGCCTCTTTATCAATCATTTTTCAAATGGAATAAAATTGTTAGCCGGTGGATTTACAGTGGGCTCTCTCAATAACGGCAATGTGATTTCTAATTGCCAGGATTTTTGCATCATGATTTCTTACGCGGTTGAAGGAACCGTAATCGCATCATTTATTGGCATTGATACTTCAGGAGCAACGGTTACCTCTCCGAACGCGGTAGGGATCTTTATTGACAATTCCAAGAAGATTACTATTGGCGGAAAACAAGCCAACAACCGAAACATTATTTCGGGCTGCTTTGTTGGAATAGTAATTTCTGACAGCAAGTACATCACAATTCAGGACAGTTATATAGGCACGGATTTCAACGGTACTGTGGCAGTTCCCAATACTACCGGCATTGTCGCTACCGATTCAGGCGGCAACACGAAAAACATTATCATCGGTGGTGATTCTGCCAAGTACGCAAATGTGATTTCAGGCAACCTGCAACAAGGTCTCGATCTTGATTTCTCTTCCAGTTTCGTCGAGGCCAATATGATCGGCACAGATATCACGGGCACATTGCATCTCGGCAATGGTGGATATGCAGTTTACTTTCGTGAGGCAGCTCATGACAATATTGTAGGAGGATTGAATTCGGGGCAAGGCAATGTAATCGCTTACAATGGTGCTGAAGCAGTTGTGCTTGAGAATTCCGATTCTCACAACATGTACGTGCGCGGCAACCGGATATTTTGCAACTCACAAACTTCAGGTTCGGGAGGCATCGTATTAAACGGAGGGAACCAGGGAGTCCCTACTCCAACCATCGTGATTGTTTCACCGAATTTTGTATCAGGTATCACTTATCCTACAGCAGAAGTTGACATTTATACCGCTGATTCCTGCACCACGTGCGAAGGCGCTACTTACCTCAGCACCGTTATAGCAGATGCCAACGGAATATTTTCTGATACCCTTCCCATCAATGGCAAAGTGACCGCCACTACGAATGATCCTTTTGGTAACACCTCAGAATTTGCAGCCTGCAAAGATTCCTCAAACACTTCGTGCGTCTACGCCGCCTTTCTAAAATCAAAAAACAAAGTATGCGCTTACGAAGCGTTAACGTTCACGGATCAAAGCATCAGCGTACCTGGTTCTCCTATTGCATCATGGAATTGGCAGTTTGGTGACGGGCAAACTTCTTCCGATCAAAGTCCCGTAATGTATTTTCCCCAGGGCGGCACCTGGGCTGCGATGTTAATAGTAACCAACACTTCCGGCTGCAGTGATACTACTGTTGATTCCATCACGGTCAAGGACGGCGTAATTGCAAATTTCACGGCTGACCAGCAAGCTTGTTTGGGAGCCCCCGTTCACTTCGTTGATTTCTCTGTGGCGCTCGGAAGTTCATTCATAGTTTCCTGGGATTGGGATTTGGGAGATGGAAATCACTCTGACTTCTCTGATTTCTTCTATAATTATTCGCAAGCCGGAGAATACCCTGTGACATTGACCATCATCAACAACAACAATTGCTCTGCTTCCTTCAGTGATACGGTGAACGTGTATGCTCCGCCACAAGCACTATTCAGCTTCCCCCCTGGTGCATGCGCCTTAACTCCCATTCAGTTTACCGATGGCAGTATTCCTGCCCCGGGATCTACCATCATATTATGGTCGTGGAATTTCGGAGATGCGGGCACAAGCTCCGCGGAAGACGCACAGCATATTTTTACCGCTTCCGGAAATTATTTAGTCACGTTAATCGTCAAAGACAATTTCGGTTGCAGCGATACAATTATTCAGGGCATAACCATCTTAGAGCAAGTCACTGCCAATTTCACATGGACTTCAAACGGAGCTACTATTATCTTCACTAACACTTCCACTTTCAGTGCAAACTGTTCCATACAGTGGACATTTGGCGATGGCGGTACCAGCAACCTTCTAACCCCGGAGCACACCTACAGTACCGCGGGTTCCTACGAAGTATGCCTGATAGTGACTGATAACACGTGCAACGTTAGTGACACGTTGTGTAAAACTGTTTTGGTCGTGGGCATAGATGATGTAATTGAAAATTCAAAACTTATTGTATCACCCAATCCTGCTTCGCAATTTATCAGCGTGCGTAATCTTCCCATTTCTTCTGCCATCAAAATCAGTTTATTCAACTCGTTGGGAAAAGAAATTTCATTACCGCAAATTTTGAAAACATCTTCTACTGAACTTCAACTTTCACTTCCTGAATTGTCAGAAGCCATTTATTGGCTTCGCATAGAAAGCGATGAGGGAATTGTTATGAAGAAGCTTGTTATTTGCCAAATGTGATTTTATTTGAACCGTCAATATCGTTTGTATGAAATTAAAGTTACTCATTGCCTTTGCAATGTGTTTTCTTTTTAGACTGAATGCAAAAGCCAACGTTTATTTGGTAACCAGTAACGCGGATGGCGGCCCCGGCACCTTGCGCCAGGCAATCACTGATGCGAATAATAATGCAGGATCTGACTCTATCCAATTTGATCTTGCTGATTCCAGTGTGGCGGGAAGAACAATCATACTTGATTCAATCCTGCCCTCATTAATCGGGAACGTAACTGTTGATGGAGCATCGCAACTTCACGGAAATCAATTTGGGGTTTCTTATGCTAAAATTGAAGTGACTGCTTCCCTAATTCTTCCATTGTGTTTCAACATTGTGGCTGACTCATGTGATATTTTCGGCTTCTTCATCTCAGGATTTGAGACCGGAATTTCCATCAGTAATTCTTTTGTAAAAATAGGTGCTATTAACAGAGGCAATGTGATCTTCAATTGTACATCGGCCTGTGTAAGTGTTGAAAATGCGGATCACGTAATTTTCATTGCAAATCTCATCGGCGTTGATACAGCACAAAATAGTGCCCAGGGAATCGTTGGTGATGGTATCAGGATCAATAACTCGGCCGCCGTAGCGATTGGCGGGCATAGTACTTCTACAAGCAATGTGATTTCAGGAAATAATTTTGGAATACAGTTCACCAATTCCTCATACTGCAATATAAACGGAAACCTTATTGGCACGTCCGGTAATGGATTAAATGCCATTCCGAATTCATACGGTATTCGGGGCTCGGGTGTGAATTCTAATATTAATATCGGCGGTGATTCATTATTTCAGCGCAACATCATTTCCGGAAATACCAATGCCGGTATTTTTGGAAGTTTTTCTAGCTCGGTAATTCAGGGAAATTACATTGGCATAGATGATAGCGGAAAGAATCCACTTGGCAACGGAGGTTCGGGCATTTATCTGCTGTCAGGATCGAGCAATAACCTGATAGGCGGTGATCAGCAATCAATGTCAAACATCATTGCATATAATGGACTTGGAGCTGTTGGCCTTCAGGGCACTACCTGTAATTTCAATACTATTCGCGGCAACAGCACTTTCTGCAACTCGCTTAGTGGATTCACATTCAATGGCGGCAATAACAGCATCATTCCTCCCCCATTCTCTATCATAAATGCAAACGGCGCTACCGGCATCACTTACCCCAACAGCACTGTTGATATTTTTCAGGATGATAGTTGCAATAATTGCGAAGGAAAAACTTTGATCGCCAGCGCCAGTACTTCCGGAAATGGAGTATATGCTTACAATGGTCTATTGAGCGGAATGATCACTGCAACTGTAACTGATTCTTTGGGAAATACATCAGAATATTCTTCGTGTGTGCAGCCAGACAGCATCGCTTGTATAATTGTTCAATTCACTACTTCACCTGACACTGTTTGTGAGAATTCACCAATGTCTTTCATTGATCAAACCACAACCTCTCCCGGAAGCGACCTATTAAGCTGGCAATGGAACTTCGGAGATACTGCTACTGCTGATGTACAGTTTCCGACCCATACTTACCATACGGAAGGTACTTATACAGTTACGCTCATTGTAACCAACAATCTCGGTTGTATAGATACCATTTCAAAAACGGTGATCGTAATGAGTTCACCCATTGCTTATTTTGTTATGCCCTTCGAAGCTTGCATGGGAAGTCCTGTAAGTTTTGAAGATCAATCACTGGGAGGCAATGGCGCTACTGTAACCGGATGGCTCTGGGATTTTGGCGACGGTGATAGCTCTAATGTACAGAATCCCTCCCATGCTTTTGATGCATCAGCCGGCTACTACGTCACACTCCTGGTTACCAACAGCCATCAATGCTCGGATCAATACCTGTCTGCAATCCAAATTGTCAGTCCTGCGATTCCTTCTTTTGGCTTTACGCTGTATGGTTTGGCGGCTGTCTTCACTAACACTTCTATCACCAATGGCCCCGTTTCATATACCTGGGACTTTGGCGATGGTAATTTCAGCAACGTTCAATATCCTGCACATACCTATGCTTCGGAGGGCATATACACTGTGTGCCTGACGGTCTATGATTCGCTTTGCATGAGTTCGGATTCTGTTTGTCAAATCCTGGATTTTCCTCTTAGCATTAGCAATGCATCCGGCAATTCAGTTATTATTGCGCCCAATCCTGTGAATGATGTACTCATTCTTTCAGGGTTGTCTTCTTCAGAAGCAAGTAGCGTCAGTATTCAGGATTTGGAAGGAAGAAAAATGCTGGAAGAAAAAATTCCCGAAGCATCTTCATCACTCACCTTAAATCTTCAATCATTTCCGGAGGGACTATATATTGTAGAAATGAAATTAAATAACACTATTCTAAGTAGAAAGATCAACGTGATTCACTAACAATTTCCCGGAAATTTTTCAAACAACAGGGGAAAGCAAACATTTCAAATTAAAAAAAATGATACCAAAAATTTTACGCGTTCAGCTCTTAATTTCAGTTTTTATTTCTCTTGTTACAGTTAAAGTGAGCGCACAAACTGTAACCATTTCTGCTCTCATCCGTCCGCGGGCTGAATTAGAATATGGCTACAAGATTCCGCCCGATAGCTTGAGTGATCCACAGTTTCTCTTATCACAACGCACTCGCTTGAATGCAGCATACAACAGCACACGCTTCAATGCATTTATAAGTCTGCAGGATGCAAGAATTTGGGGTGATGAACCGCAAGCCAGTGATCTTGCTTCTCTTGGGTTGCATGAAGGGTGGGTACAGTACAACTTTAGTAAAAATGTAGGATTGAAAGCTGGAAGGCAGGAATTCAAATATGATAATAAGCGCTTACTAACAGATGGAGATTGGCCGCAGCAAGGTCGTGCTCACGATGCAGTAGTATTAAAGATAGCATGCGATAATGGATGGAAGGTTGACGCTGCCGGATCATTCAATCAGGTCGCGAATAATTTTTTCGGCAACTTCAACAAAGAGAGCACCTACAAAACCCTGGATTTTTTATGGGTGAATAAATCAAAGACGGATAGTAATTATAGTTACAGTCTCTCGGCAATCGGTATGGGTGACGGACAGCAGTCACCCGACACTACAGGAGTGATCATGAGATACACGTATGGTATAAATACAAGTCTCGATCACCATAAATGGGGAATCAATGTTGAAGCTTATGGTCAAAGTGGTAAGACCCGCACAATTGGTGTATTCGGCAACCCCATTAATAATTCATTTCAAAAAGTGGAAGCATATATGTTCTCGGTGAATCCATGGATTGTACCGGTAAAAAACTTTCAGATTGGTGCAGGCATAGATTATTTATCAGGGAGCAATGCTCTTGATACTGTAAATGACATTGACCAGAGTATAGTCTATCCTGATCTTAATGGCACTACACATTGCTTCGATGCTGCTTATGGTGCGGGTGATAAATTCTATGGAAAAATAGACATCTTCGTTGCTATACCAAAGGACACCCGCAATGGTGGATTGATTGATGGATATTTTTACGTAAAGTATGATTTGAAAAAATGGAACCTGAGTGCAGCGTACCATTATTTCTCGCTGCAAAATAATGTAGAGGATGTAGAAAATCCTGATCATGCTCTTGCCAAACCATTAGGATCAGAATTAGACTTCGCAGTAATAAAGGACATTACTAAGGATGTGAATATAAATTCAGGAGTGGCCTTATACTTTCCAACGCGATCTATGGAGTTTGTTAAGGCGGCTACTTTCGGACAAGTGGGAGGACCCACCATTACGGCTGCGTATGTGTACGTAATGCTTACCTTTAAACCGGTTTTCTTTAGCAAGTAATTTTGATTTACAAGCGCATCTGAATAGTGATATAACCAACATTATCTTGACATAATAAAAAACTATTGTTATGAAAAAGTCTAAAAAACTTCCTATCCACAAAAACTCTCTTGGAGAAAGATTGAAAGGATATTCCCTTTTGGCCGGCTCCATGTTCGCATCTTCTATTGCAGCCGGCCAGGTGATTTATACCGATGTAAATCCTGATGTTGAATTGGGTGGAATTGTCCCGGATTCTCTTCCTTATGATTCTGCCTATGCTTTAGATCTGAATAATGATGGCATATTCGATTTTAGAATTACTCTCCACATAGAGGGTACGTTTTCCGGGACGGCGTATGAATTTTCTGAGAGAATCCAATGGGAGAACAATTCCAGCAATCTCATTATTCCACACACCATCGGTTACGCTCCCTTCCTTCAACCAATACCCTGCGAGGATAGTATCCCTTTTTCTTTTTATGAGCCATTTGGCTTCGGTTTTTTTGCGCTACAAAATTCAGACAGCGTGGTATATTACTGGAACAATGTTCATGATGGAAATATTGGATTGAAGGTTAAAGTAGGCAGTAATGCTTATTGGGGCTGGCTTCGGCTCGATGTAAATACGAATGGTACCGTTCCTAATATCATTATAAAAGATTTTGCCTATGAGGCCACACCAAATAAGAGAATTGCAGCGTGTGATACAGGATTGGGTTTTGGGCTTCATGCTGAGCTATTGAATACTAAAAATCAATTCACATTATCCCCCAATCCCTCAAATGGCAGAGGTACTATTAAAATTGAGCAACCTATTACAGGAGAATTAGAATTATCTGTAAAAGATGCGTTAGGAAAAGAAGTATATAAATCAAATTTCAAAACCAATGCTCAACAGAAAGAATTACCATTTGACTTTTCACATCTTTCACCCGGCATTTATTTTGTTCAACTAAAATCGGAAGAAATTTCGCTCACAGAAAAATGGATTAAAAATTAAGACGCGGGATTTTAAAAATTAACATTGAAGAGGCAAGAACCAATTCAAAAACCAAAATTAAAATTTAGATTAACCATTCACTATTCACCATTGACTATTCACTATTCACCATTGACTATTCACTATTCACCATTGACTATTCACTATCACTAAAAATCTCCATCATGAAAAAAATTCTATTCTTCACCACAACTCTTTTATCGTTGTTGGTTATTTCTTTCCATAGTGCTAATGCGCAATTTGAATACAGCTATCCGATGAACGGAAGTGAGAATGAATTTCCGAACACAACCATCATTCTTCGCAACGGACAATTAATGGATCCCAATTCGCTCTCTCCGGATTTGGTAACGCTCACCGGCTCCAAGAGCGGAGTTATACCGGCAACCATTGTTCTTTCTACCAATGGAAAAACAGTTTGCATCACTCCCGCAGTTCCGTTTGCCTGGGAAGAAACTGTTTCAGTAAATGTCAAAGACGGATTGAGAACGCTTGCCGGACAAATTCTTTCCGGAACTTCAATGACTTTCTCTATTCGTCGTGAAATGACTCCGGAAGAGAAGCAGCGTCTTCAAGAATATCTTTCAACCCATGATGATGATGGAAATCTTATCAATGATCCTGATCAACAGTCTGTATATGTTCCGCCCCCTGCTTCTGAGAGAGGAACTGCACTTCCCTATATTTTGATCTACACCAACAACAACCCGGCACCCGGTAAAATCTTCTTCAACAGAAACAGCGGTGTTTTGCCAGCATCTTCCGCTGAACTGGGATATGGAATCATCGAATCAAATGGGGATTCTGTTTTCTACCGGACTTCACTTTCTGATGGAGCAAATTTTCATATGAACCTGAATGGATTACTTACTGCGTACCATTTAGATTTCGGAGTTGACACCGATGTAATTGAACTTAATGCAAACTATGATATCATTGATCATGTTCATTGCAAGAATGGTTTAACAGCTTCACAGCATGAACATATATTTTTTCCGGACGGTACAAAATGGTTCACATGTTATGATTGGCAAGTGAGAGATCTAACTCAATACGGAGGCAGCGCTACAGCTTTTGTAAATGTTTCATGGATTGAGGAACTCGATGCTAACGGTCTTGATATTTTTCATTGGCGGAGTGATCAGTATTTTAATATTACTGATGCCTGTACTGACATTTTATTGACATCTTCTGAAGTGGATCCCTGGCACATCAATGCAATGAGTATAGATAATGATGGAAAAATCATCGCTTCATTTCGCAACATGAATCGCATTGTTAAGATTAATACAAACGGCTCCATTGCATGGCAATGGGGTGGCATGTCCGGCACTCCCTGTCCTAATAACATTAGTGATTTTGTTACACTAGGCGATGGGGACGGTGGTTTCAGTCATCAGCACAATGTTCACCGGATTGAAAACGGAAACATCCTGATGCTGGATAATGGAAATAGTCAGCCACAAAATACATGGCAATCCAGACCCAAAGAATACATTCTTGATGAAACGAATCTCACCGCTACTCTTCATTGGAGTTATACCCACCCTCAGGTAAGTAATAATAATATGTTTACAAAGAACCAGGGAAGTGCTCAACGCCTTCCGAATGGCAACACCATCATTGGCTATGGGCTCCCGAGTAAGCAAGGACTTCCCAACGGAACAGAGATAGATGCAAGCGGGAATATCATCTGGGAATTCCGGTTCAAAGATTCTACTGAATACAGCTATCGTATTTATAAAGGAGATAATAATGTGGGAATTGCCGATGTCGATTTTTCAAATCACTTAAATGTATTTCCAAACCCAAGTGATGGAATCATTAATTTGAAAATGGATGTTCCGATGGATAAGATAAATATCTCCCTTTTGAACTTGCTTGGTCAAACAGTTTATTCGAAATCTGAAAATTCAGGTGCGCAGAATATTTCTCTCGATCTCTCAAAGCTCAATAAAGGATTTTATTTTCTTGAGGTTACTTCCGGCATGAAGAAAATGGTGGGTAGCATTCTTCTTCAATAGAATCACAGCAAAAAGTTAACGAATTTTAAAGAGGTTAAAAGTATCATAACCTCTTTTTTCTTTGTGTGAAATTCAATGATCAGGTTCCCGAATTAATCTTCAGTTTTGCAACACATTTGTTTTCATCTCACCCTCCAAAAATGCAAGCGACCAACGGCAAAACCAAAATACTTCTCGCAGAAGATGATACCAATCTTTCTTTTGTGATAAAAGACAATCTCGAACGCAAGGGCTTTCTCGTGAGCGCCTGTAAAGACGGAATGGAATGTCTTGATCTTTTTAAGAAAGAAGAGTATGACCTCTGCCTGCTCGATATCATGATGCCGAAGATGGATGGTATCACGCTGGCCGAAAAAATCAGGAAGAGCAATCACCACATCCCCATCATATTCATTTCGGCAAAATCGTTGCTGGATGATAAGCTCACGGCCTTCAAAGTGGGCGGCGATGATTACCTGATCAAGCCCTTCAGCATGGATGAACTGTTGTTCAAGATTGAAGTATTTCTGAAACGAAGCAAGGTGGGCGCAACATTCGATCAGTCACCAAAAGTTTTTACCCTTGGAGAATATCATTTTGATTTTTCCAATCTCATTCTCACAACAAACAAAGTGGATACACAACTAACCATGCGTGAAGGGGAAGTGTTGCGCTATTTAGTGATGAAACCCAATCAGCTTGTACCCCGCGATGAATTGCTTAAGCAAATCTGGGGCAGCGATGATTATTTTTTGGGAAGAAGCTTAGATGTGTTCATTTCACGCCTCCGAAAATATCTGAAAGATGATCCAAATCTCGCCATTGATAATGTTCATGGCGTGGGATTTAAGCTCGTAGTAAAATCGTGAAGGAGGGAATTAGGAAATTAGGGTATTAGGAAATTAGGGTGGTTATTAGGACCCACCAATAAACCAATAACCTAATTCCCCAATATCCCAATACCCTAATTTTATCCCGATGAAAAAATCACCCTTGCGGCTGGTACTCATTCTCGGGATGATCTCGATCACCGGCGCACTAATCACACAAATTTTCTGGCTTCGAAAAGCATTGAACGAAAAACAAGCTGATTTTGACCAGGTGGTTTCACTCTCCCTACGTCGGGTAGTAGAACATATTGATTATTCTTCCACCAATTCCATCGTTACCCTCAGCGCAGTGAATAAAATTTCACCCCGAAAATTCAAGCTCAACATCAATGATAAAATTGATTGCAACGTGCTCGAATTTTACCTGCGCACTGAATTGGCCTATCCTTCGCTTGACATAGATTTTCTGTATATGATCTACGATGCGAATAATGATTCACTGAAATTCACCAAGTCAGTGAGTATGAAAGAAACGACTGAACTCTATGCGGTTCACAATGATCTTCCGGTGTTTAACAATGGAGCCTATTACGCAGTCATAGATTTTCCAACCCGCTCAGCTTACATCGGTGTGAAGATGACCATCTGGATTTTCTCTTTGCTCGTGCTCGTGATTGCTGTTTTCTTTTTCGCCTATTCGGTGCTCGTGATCATCCGGCAAACCCGGTTGATGGAGATGCAAAAAGATTTCATCAATAACATGGCGCATGAATTCAAAACACCGATAGCCACCATCAGCATTTCTGCTGAGACTATCAGCAGTCCTGACATTGTAAGTCATCCCGAGCGCCTGCATGCGTACACGAACATCATCAAAAATGAAACCGATCGCCTGCGCACACAAGTAGATAAGCTCTTGCAGATGGCTAAGATGGAGCGCGACAAAATCGAATTGCACCTCGAGGAGTTGGATCTCCATGAGATGATGAAAGAAGTAATTCCGAATTTATCATTGAAGTTAGATGATGAGCATGGCAAGCTCATCTATCACCTCGATGCAGCTCATCATGTGATCAAAGCAGACAAAGTTCATCTCACAAACATTATTTACAATCTTCTGGACAATGCCGTGAAGTACATGGAGGCGCCGCCGGTGGTTGACGTAGGCACAAAAAATCAGAACGGAGAAATTCTTCTTTCCATAAGAGACTACGGCATCGGCATTCCTGAAGAATACCAGGATAAGGTATTCGATAAATTTTTTCGCGTACCTACAGGAAATATTCACAACGTAAAAGGATTCGGACTCGGGCTTCACTATTTAAAAATTGTTGTGAACGCACACAAATGGAAACTCGATTTGCAAAGTGAGCCGGGTAAAGGAAGCACGTTCACTATTTCAATTCCCTGCGTAAATTCCTCTGCGGATCAATCTTGAAGTTGTATCACATTTCCTTCACGTTATATTTGCCGCTCAAATAATTTTTTCACGACTCACGACTCACGACTCACTCATTCACCATTCACTCATTCACCATGACCGGAACAAAAATCATAATGCAAAACAGCCGGCTGCAAGTGCCGGACGATCCAATCATTCCATTCATCGAGGGCGACGGAACTGGTCCTGACATCTGGCGCGCTTCTGTTCGCGTGATGGATGCAGCAGTAGAAAAAGCATTTAATGGAAAGAAAAAAATTTTCTGGAAAGAAGTTTTAGCAGGAGAAAAAGCATTCAAACAAACCGGAAGCTGGTTACCCAATGAAACACTCGATGCGTTCAAAGAATACCTCATAGGAATCAAAGGACCATTAACAACTCCTGTTGGCGGCGGCATTCGTTCGTTGAATGTTGCATTGCGTCAGATCCTCGATTTGTTCGTGTGCCTTCGACCGGTCAGGTATTTTGCCGGAACGCCCTCACCGGTGAAGCATCCTGAATTGGTGAACATGGTAATCTTCCGCGAGAACACTGAAGACATTTATGCGGGTATTGAGTATGCTGCCGGTTCACCTGAAGCGCAAAAGATTCTGGATTTCTTCGCCAAAGAATTTCCAAAAGAGTTTAAGAAGATTCGATTCGGGACGGCAGAAGCTTCTGCCGAATGGCAAAAGGAGTTGGAAGCAATCGGTGCGCCGCATCGCGATACTCCGGTACAGGTGGGCGTAGGATTGAAACCCGTGAGCTACCTCGGTACCGAGCGACTCGTGCACAGTGCCCTCGGTTATGCGATCACGCATAAAAGAAAAAGTTTGACGCTCGTTCACAAAGGCAACATCATGAAATTTACGGAGGGTGCATTTCGTGATTGGGGTTATGCTGTTGCAAAAAATTTCTATGGCGCAGTAGAAATGGATGGCGGTCCGTGGTGTAAAATACCGGAAGGAAAACCGGGAGCTGGTCTTGTCATCAAAGATGCAATTGCTGATATCACACTCCAACAAATTCTCACGCGTCCTGATGAATTTGATGTGATGGCCACCTTGAATTTGAATGGAGATTATCTTTCCGATGCACTCGCGGCCCAGGTTGGCGGCATCGGCATTGCTCCCGGCGCGAACATCAACTACATCACCGGTCATGCGATCTTCGAAGCCACCCATGGCACTGCTCCCAAATACGCGAATCAGGATAAAGTAAATCCGGGTTCCGTCATTCTAAGCGGCGCAATGATGATGGAACATCTTGGATGGAAGGAAGCCTCTGACCTCATCTACAAAGGAATTGAAAAGTGCATTGCAACAAAGCGTGTGACTTATGATTTTCATCGCCAGATGGAAGGAGCGACATTGCTGAAGTGTTCTGAGTTTGGGGATGAGATTATTAAGAATATGGGATGAGAGGTGAGACGTGAAAGGTGAGACGCGAAAATGAGACATCCTGATTAGCATCCTCCCAAAACATCAATACCCAGCCATATCACTGCCAGCCATGCAAGACCTTTCAATAAGAAAAAGAGAAAGCCGGCAAATCCCAAGCGCTTGAGCCAGAGCATTGATTTAGATGATTTTTTCTGCTGAGAATCTGCCACGGCAATATGAGTTCTTTTAAAGTGCTGCAAATATAATGTGACCATTACTGCCTTGCTTTTTAACCATTCACACCACGCTTGAATTTTTCACCGAAAAAATTCCACCATTCACCGACCTTTCAATTGCAATCACCGAATCACCCTTTCACGCCTTTACCATCGCTGCTACTTTTGTCTCACAAAATTCAGCACATGGAAAAATACCCATCACAAAGAAGCAACGGAAACATTTGGCTTGGTGCCCTGGTTCTCATCATCGGCGTAGGATTTTTTCTTTGCAAAATGAACTTGCCGTTTTCTGACTTGCTGTTTAACTGGCAAACACTACTCATCACCATTGGAATATTCATTGGATTACGCAGCGGATTCAAAGGGGCATCCTGGCTCATCCTTATTTTGATTGGGGGTATTTTTCTCCTGCAGGATGTAGTGCCGTGGCTACATTGGCATCAGTACGGTTGGCCCGTTGCTTTAATTCTATTGGGACTCTTTCTGATCTTTCGCCCGCGCCGTAACTGGCACCGCGATAATGAGTGGAACTGGAAAAACTATGGTGAGGCTTCAGAAGCAAAATTTTCCAATGAAGAATTCATAAATCACACTGCTGTTTTCGGATCGGTAGAGAAAACAATTTTATCAAAAGATTTTCATGGCGGCAACCTGACGAGCTTTTTCGGAGGAACAGAGCTTAACCTCATTCAAGCCGACATCAATGGCAAAGTGATACTGGACATCACGACAATTTTTGGCGGAACAAAACTCATCGTTCCTTCTAACTGGGAAATTAAATCAGAATTGGTTGCGGTTTTCGGTGGAATTGAAGACAAGCGCCCAGTTCAAAGCACGGTGAATCCGGAAAAAGTTTTGATCCTGAAGGGAACTACCATTTTTGGGGGAATTGAAATTGTGAGTTACTGAATGCAGACATAAGACTTGTGGACGTAAGACTTGTGGACTTAAAATCAGAAATCGAAAATCAAATCCGACCTGTCCCGTCCCGATGAATCGGGATTCGGGAAATCAAAAATCAGAAACTTAGCGAAGCGATCTCATGAATACCATTAAAAAACAATTTAGAAATTCATAATCCGAAATCATGAATTGGTATCTCTCAAAAATCATTTTCCAAATCATCTGCGGCACCGGAAATCACACACCGCAATTTGATGAGCAGCTTCGGTTGATTTTAGCTGAAGATGAAACGGAAGCACTTGCAAAAGCAAAGAAGATCGGTGAAGATGAACAGGAATCATTCCTGAATGAGCATAATAGACTTGTGCAATGGCACTTCATTGATGTAACAGAATTGTATAAGCTCAGCAACATGATTGACGGCGCAGAAATTTTTTCCCGCATCGAAGAGTACGATCATGCTGATGCCTATATTGAACTTGTGCGTCGCAGGGCTGTTCAGCTTCAGCAAATGGAATCACGTAAATTGTTGCAATTGATTTAACCGGTAAATTTTGATTACCTCTCCCCTTTCGATCAACCGCTTTAGATGGATCTTCATCGTATGCATGTTGATGCTTGCGATTGTACAATCGCAGGTGTTGCAGTGGATCGGCATGCCGCTTCGACTCTCATTTATTGACAGCGGGATTTCAAACTCGCTGCTTGCGATGGCTTGTGTGGCAGTTAGCACGGGATTGCGTTACTACCTTCCTCAGAAAAACCGGATGCTCTATTTCATTTTCTGGTGTCTCGCTCTTGCAGGATTGTGGTTGCTGATCACAAGATGGGCTTTAACTTTATTTCTCAATGATCCACCGGAGTTTGATTTTCTGCACAAATCATTACCATTTCGATTCAGCATTGCATTCCTCATCGTTGGATGGATGGCGATGATCACCGTGCTGTGGTACCAGCAGCAACAGCAGAAACAAGATGAGCAGCGAAAATCAGATGCAGAGAAACTCAATCGTGACGCTGAGTTGTTCAGGCTTCGTCAGCAGTTGCAGCCGCACTTTCTTTTCAACAGCTTGAATTCCATTAGCGCACTGGTTACCTCCCGACCTGAGGAAGCGAAGAACATGATTCAGCAACTCTCGGAATTTTTGAGAGGCACATTAAAGAAAGAAGATCAATGGGTGAGTCTGGAAGAAGAAATTCATCACCTCGAATTGTATCTTGAAATTGAAAAGGTTCGCTTCGGGCATCGCCTGATTACAGAAATTATTTGCGATGAGGAGTGCAGCGAAATGAAGTTACCTGCCTTGCTTCTTCAGCCCATCGTTGAAAATGCGATCAAGTTCGGCTTGTATGATACTACCGGTGCTGTGACCATTCGCATTCACGCATCCTGTGAAGACAATCAACTGATGATATCAGTTGAAAATCCTTTTGATGCTGAAACTTCAAGATCGAATGCAGGTACCGGCTTCGGGTTGAGTTCCGTACAGCGACGGCTTTATTTGTTGTTTGGAAGAAATGATTTGTTGCAAACTTCTTCGGCAGAAAATATCTTCATTACCATTGTTAGGATTCCGCAACCGACATAGCACCCTATTTTCTAATTTCCATTTTCGCATTTTTGAACTCTAATGATCAAAGCAGTAATCATTGACGATGAGCCCCTCGCGCGATCCATCGTGCGTGATTACCTCCAATCATTTTCGCAGGTTGAAATCTCTGCAGAATGCAATGATGGTTTTGAAGGAGTGAAAGCCGTCCAGGAAAATAAGCCGGACCTAATTTTCCTCGACATTCAAATGCCAAAGATCAATGGCTTTGAAATGCTCGAGCTGATTGAACAACCACCTGCGGTAATTTTCACAACCGCTTACGATGAGTTTGCCATTCGTGCGTTCGAAGCAAATGCTGTTGATTATTTGCTGAAGCCTTTAAACCAGGAACGATTCAACAATGCGGTGAAAAAATTTCTAAATCAGCATGAAACTTCTTCCCCGAAAAAATCGGCACAGCAACTTTTAGAAACTATTTCACAAACGCCACCACAGAATCAGCGAATCGTAGTAAAGATTGGAAGCAGGATTAAAATCATTCCATTGCAGGATGTCCATTACATCGAAGCCGCTGATGATTATGTGAACGTGGTGACGAGTGAAGGTTCCTTCCTCAAAAACAAAACGATGAATTTCTTCGAGAAGAATTTGGATGTGCAGCAGTTTGTTCGCACGCACCGCTCATACATCGTGAATGTGCAGCAGATCACGCGAATTGATGCGTATGAAAAAGAGAGTCATCTTGCAATCTTGCAATCAGGAAAACAAATTCCGGTGAGTAAAAGCGGTTACTTTAACTTGAAAGAAGTGCTGGGGGTGTGAAGGGTGAATGGGTGAATGGGTGAATGGTGAATGGTGAACGGTTGAATGGTCATTGGTCATTAGTCATAAGTGAATGGTCAATAGTCTTATATCTTATATCAATTTTCTTTCCACTGAAGTGTAGATATCAAATGCAATATATCCGGTCTTAGAAACTGAACTACCGGCGCTATAGAGTCTGCATTCGGAGTGTTGTAGAAATAAAGAGAACCGCGAAGAAAATGCTTCATGCTATCCGTCACAAAAAATTGGAGTGCTGATGCTGCATTACCTCCAACATCAAAAAGAACTCCTGAAACATGGTTGGGTGTGTGAAGCATATTTTCATCAATGAAATCTGCCTTTACCGTGTGCTTGAAGGTGAGTTGATGGGAGTCATCAATCAATTTATCGAGAGGGTCTTTTTCGTCGATGTCCTTATAGCTCAGGTAAAGATTTCCATTCAATGAAGGAAATGTGATGTTGAACCAGCAGGGGTTATCAGGTACCGTGTCGAGAAACACGGTATCCCGATTGATCACACCGTACTTCGGAAAATCAAAGGTGAAAGGACAAGCACCATTATCGAAATGCTGATATCCGCGTTCCGGAAAAACAATTTTAAAATATCCGCGGGGTTTGGGGGTGTACGTTGAATGACATGCCATGATGATTACGACGATCAACATAAGTGAGACACCAAATATTTTTTTCATAAGAAATTATTCAAAGAAGCAATTAGCGGTTGACGAAGCGAAGTTAATTCAGCGGGTGGTGAATTCTTGCCTTCCCCTATTTCACTCATATTGAAATGAACCTGTTGACAATTTCATTATAAAAATTTCATACGTAAGAAATCAAACCAATACTTTCATAAAAATTTTCTTCACCCTTAAAACAAATTCATCATGAACACAAAAATTTTGATCGGCGCTCTCGTCGGCGCAATTGCGGCATTCCTGCTTGGCTGGGTGGTTTATGGAATGTTGATGATGCCTATATACGATGCGCATGAAATCCATTATGAGGGCTTGATGAAAAATCCTCCGGGCATGATCCCAATCTTCGTTGCGAATCTTGCATGGGCGCTCGCCCTGGCACTGATCATGTCATGGTCAAACATGGTTGGGCTTATGAAAGGTGCAGTTATAGGCGCATCCATCGGTTTTCTCCTTTCATTGGAGCATAGCATGTTTACAATCGCGCTATACAATATGTTTTCCGATTCGATGATAGTGGTTGTAAGTATAGTCGTTGATACAATTTTCAGCGCCGTCATCGGTGGCATCATTGGTTGGATAATGGGTATGGGAAAGAAAACGGCAACTCCTGCGATGTGATTTTCAAAATGAATGTAAACAAAACTGAGAGCACATCCTACGCTCTCAGTTTTTTTATAGGAGAATGAAGTTTTATGTCACTCCGAACCCGTCCTCTGTTCCTGTTTCGGCTTCGTAACTTTCACTTTCTTGATGCGGTAATTCTCCAGGGACAAAACAGTAAAAACATATCCTTCGTATTCAATAGTTTCATTGGGCTGAGGAATCGACCCGCTGATTTCCTGAAGCAATCCACCGAGCGAATCTGCTTCACTCTTCACTTCATCAAAGAAGTTCTCCGGCACGCCAACAATGCGGCAGAAATCATTCACCGGAGTTTTTCCTTCCAAAATAAAATTGCGTTCATCAATCTGCTGGTAATCCACTTCAATGCGTTCATCTGTTTCATCACGAATCTCACCAATGATTTCCTCGAGAATATCTTCAAGGGTTACAAGTCCGGCTGTTCTTCCATACTCATCAATTACTACGGCAAGATGCATTTGCTGCTGCTGCAATTCAACGAGCAACTGGGAAATTTTTTTTCCCTCCGGAACAAAATAAGCAGGACGAATCAGCGATTGCCAGGTGCGGTCTTTTCCATCCTGTAAAAATGTGAGCAGGTCTTTCGTGTACAGGACACCTTCAATTTTATCCATCGTATCTACATATACCGGTAGCCGCGAGTACCTCGCGTCGCGAACAATGCGCAGCAACTGATCGAGAGAAATTTTCTCCTGCACGCAAACCATATCGAGCCGGGGACGCATGATTTGCCGAACGATGATGGTTCTGAATTTCAGCATGCCTTTGAGCAGTGAAACATCCTGCGTGTCCTGACTTTCTCCGGCGAGCTGCTCTTCAGGCTTCTGCATTACTTCCTCTTCGTTGCTTTCATTCTTACTTTCGAATCTTTTCTCAATAAAGTTCGATGACTCAATGGTGAATTGGACAAATGGGTAGAACAGGTTGCTAAGCAAATAGAGCGGTGTTCCCATCCACTTGGCCCAGAGCAAACTGTTTTTACCTCCGAAGTATTTAGGAATAATTTCCTGGAACATGATCAGAAGCAGGATGAAAAAAATAATTTCAATCAGGAACCCGATCCACGAAAGCGACCATCCATGAAATATGTGCATGCCGATTTTCGCCGCCAGAAAAAGAATAGTGACATTAATGATCATCTGCAGCATTTTTACCAGCACGAGCAGGTGGCGCGGTCGCACGATAAGGTGCTGAATGTTTTTGAAGATGCGTGGCGAATTTTTCTCCACCTGATTCAACTGGCTTGGTGTGATGGAAAATAACGCATGCTCTCCTCCCGATATGAGAAAACTGATCCAGAGCAGTATGATGATGCTGCCACAAAAAATCAAAATCTCGGCACGAAGCGACGGAATCAGCAACAGGTGAAAGTTGCAGATTAATTCATGCACTTCAGTATAAGATGAATTCAAAGGCAAAGAATTTACACAACGAAGTTAGGGCTTCGCCGAAGACACTTTAAATAATTTCAGTGGAAGGGCTAATTAAAACGGAAGATCATCCACCGGCTCATCGGAAGCTATGTCCGCTTCAGAGGCTGCTGCACCCGAACCTGTGGAGGGTGTTCCTTCCGGCTTGCGGTCCAGCATGTTGAAACGGTCTGTTCGAATCTCGTAGAATCTTCTCTTCACATTATCTTTATCAGTGTACTCGCGTGAAGAGATTTTTCCTTCGAGATAAATCAGGTTTCCCTTCTTTAAATATTTTTCTGCAATCTCAGCAGATTTGTTCCATACAGCAATGTTGTGCCATTCTGTTTGGTCAACCCGATTACCACTCTTGTCTTTATAAGTTTCAGTAGTTGCTAAAGTAAAATTAGCAACCATTCCACCGTTTTCAAGGCGGCGTACTTCCGGGTCTTTTCCAAGATACCCGACTAAGATGACTTTGTTGATTCCTCTCATAGTTATGTTTTTTAAGTGTGAATTAGGAAACTAATGTAAAAACTTTTCAATATAGTTTGCAATTAATTTTGGGAAGGCAAAATTTTTCAAGTCGCCTTTCTTAACTGTTCTCCATCCGGCCTGCATTCTTATTTTTTGATGAAAAAGAGAAATCCTGATGAACTGCGCCATTATGGTTTGATGACTAAGCTTGTGTTCGATGATGGAAGAAACGCCGCTAACTTTCAGCCGCTTCTTTGGAATAAACTTTTTCTCAGAAATTATTTTCAAGACCTCATTCGCGTCTGCAAATGTTGCTGTTTCAATAAGCGGGAATTGAAACAAGCTATTCCAAATATCTTTCTCATTTCGCTTTTCGATAATCATCGAGTCGTCACCTTCCAGCACTAAAAAATTAAACCACCGAACACGTACGGAATTTTTTTTCGCTTTCACTGGTAATTCCGAAACCGCGTGATGCCTGTATGCAAAACATTCCTTCCGGAAAAAACATTGCTCACACAAGGGATTTACCGGCATGCACACCAGGGCTCCGAAATTCATGATCGCCTGATTGTATGCCGCAGGATTTTTTTTGTCAAGAAGAGCATTTGAAAGCTCAGTAAAAAGTTTTTTTCCTCCAGTAGAATCGATGGGTTTCTTTACTCCAAACGCTCTTGACAAAACCCTAAACACATTTCCATCCACCACAGCATGAGGAAGATCAAATGCAAAGGAAGAAATGGCAGCAGCAGTATAAGCTCCTACCCCCTTGAGCTTGATAATTTCATTGTAAGAAGAAGGAAATTTTTTGTTGTACCCGGTTACAATTTGTTTCGCGGCTGCATGAAGGTTCCGGGCACGGGTGTAATAACCAAGTCCCTGCCATGCACGTAATACCTCATCTTCACCTGCGCTCGCAAGATGGGTTAGAGTGGGGAAAAGTTTAATCAGTTTTTCATAGTAGGGAGTTCCCTGCTCCACACGGGTTTGTTGCATAATGATCTCTGAAAGCCAGATTTTGTAGGGATCTTTGGTTTTCTTCCATGGCAAAGAGCGGGGATTCTTTTCGTACCACTTCAAAAGTTTTTTCGGGAAAGATTTTTGCGACAGCATCTTACAAATCAGAATTCAAAAGCAAATTAAGTCGCAAGGTAATGATGTTGCAACGTGACGTTGAATTGTTCAGTTGAATTTTTTTCCGAACTTTGCCATGTCTTTATTCGCGGCAATTCATTCATTCAGAGTCCGAAACAAGATATCAAAATGAGAAAAGCAGATTTAGTCAACAAAATTTCTGATAAGACGGGAATTGCCAAAGTAGATGTGCTTGTTGCACTGGAATCATTTTTCAAAGAAGTAAAAGAAACACTGAAAAATGGAGAGAATGTTTATGTTCGCGGCTTCGGAAGTTTTATTGTGAAGAAAAGAAGACAAAAAATCGGAAGAATCATTTCTCGCAACGAAGCGATTGTGATTCCTGAACATTTTATCCCGGCATTCAAGCCCGCAAAAACTTTCATGCAGAAAGTGAAGAATGCCGCTCTTGCCAAAAAATAATTTTCCTTGAGAATTAAGCAAGTCATTTTGTTAATCGCCGGAGTGCTGATGGTAGTGCTGCTGTTTGAATTCGGCGTAACAAAAGCTCCGAAGCAACCGGCAGTTATGCCGCCGGCAGCGGGTAGTGGAAATGGTTCGGTATCTCCAGTTGACTTCTCTGTCATTCTTGAAAAAGCGAAGGGAACATTAAATGATGGCCAGCGCGATTCGATTGAGTCATTGGAGTTACAGCTAAAGAAAGTTCGTGGTGATAAAGAGAAAGCTTCCATGCTTGAAGCCATCGCAGCTAAGTGGGAGAAAACAGGAAATGTTTTGGTGGCAGGAAAATATTTCGAAGAAGCTTCTTCCATCACTAACGATAAGAATACACTTAAGAAATCCGCAAATCTTTTTTATACGGGATTTCCTACCACCACGGATTCACTCGCAAGAGTATTTGGTGCCCAGGAAGGAATAAAAGCTTTTCACCAGCTTTCGAAACTCGATTCAACCAATTATGAATACCCTATTCATGAAGCAGTTTGTTATGTTGATGGACTGGGTCAGGTGATGCCGGGAGTATCACTTTTGAAAAAGGTAGAGCAGAAAGATCCTGATAATCTCGAGATGAATTTGATTTTGGGTAAATTAGCGGTCGTTTCCGGACAATATGATAAAGCAATCACACGATTAAAAAAGGTTACCAGCTTAGACCCCACCAATGCGGAGGCGTACTTTCATCTTGCAGAAGCGTATCAGGCGGTGGGAAAAAAAGATGATGCAATCAAATCACTGGAGCAATGCAAAACGCTTGTAAAAGATCCTGCGTTCAGCGCCCGGATAGATTCTTATATTCAAAAAATTAAAAACCCTTAAGCAATGCCTTCAGGCAAAAAGAGAAAAAGACACAAGATGGCGACTCACAAGCGCAAGAAACGATTGCGTAAGAACCGCCACAAGAAGAAAATAAGATAACGCTTCGCAACCGCGGAGAGAATTCGCCATCTGCTGAAACTTTTCTTCATAAAAAAATTAAAGAAGGAGACTTTCAGATTCACATCACAGCATCTCTTCGGGTTTTCCGCTTGGGAAATTTTTCGGCTCATTGCTGCCATCACCGACTTTTGACAGGCAGCAAACAGACTGAAAGTTCCAATAATCTTGCTGCGGATTTTATTGCGAAAGTTTATTACACTTCCTCTTCCATAAATCTTTTCCTCTCACGTTGCTGAAGCACGGCGGTCGGGTTGTTTTTAAGCATGGATGACACCGATTTTAGACAATGCAGAAAAGTTTGCACCGATGAAGGATTTGCAACAATCGGTGTAATCATCTGGCAGTAATCTATGACGGGCTATCTGTGCAATCACACTATAAATGTGACTGACCTGTGAACAGAGAACTTATTATTGATGCCGGGCAAAACGGCATAGAGATAGCCTTGCTCGAAGACAAAGTGCTGGTGGAACTCCACCAGGAAAACCTCAATCAGAATATTGCCATCGGCGATATGATTCTGAGCCGTGTGGTAAAAATTCTACCGGGGTTGAATGCTGCATTCGTTGACATCGGACAACCGAAGAATGGATTTCTTCATTACTCCGATCTCGGTCCGCAGATTCGCTCCATACAAAAATTTACACGCCTTGCAATTGAAGGAAACCAGCCGGAAGACTTGAATGATTTCAAGCTTGAGCCGGAAACGGTGAAGACGGGCAAGATCGCGCAAACGATTTCAAAAAAATTTCCGCTGCTCGTTCAGATCATCAAAGAGCCGATCTCAACAAAAGGTCATCGCCTCAGTTGTGATCTTTCTCTTGCTGGAAGGTATCTCGTGCTTATTCCGTTTACGAATGTGATCAGCATATCCAAAAAAATAAATTCCCAGGAAGAGCGCAAGCGGTTGCTCCGATTGGTGGAAAGCATTCGCCCAAAAAATTTCGGAGTCATCCTTCGGACACTTGCTGAGGGAAAATCAGTACAGGATCTTCATGAAGACATGGTGCATCTTTTCGAAAAATGGAAACTGCTTACGAGAGAGTTGAAAGCAGCGGAGGCACCTAAGAAAGTATTGAGCGAGATGAGCAAAACTTCCACGCTGCTGCGTGACATGCTCAATGCCTCCTTCAACCGCATCGTGGTGAACTCGAAAGAAATGTACAATGAAGTACGCAACTACATTTCTCGCGTTGCCCCGGACAAGGAAAGCATCGTTCAGCTTTACAATGGGAGAACATCCGTCTTCGATCAATATGATGTCACCAAGCAAATTAAATCTTCCTTCGGAAGGACCGTGAACATGAAGAGCGGAGCGTACTTAGTGATCGAGCATACCGAAGCGATGCACGTGGTGGATGTCAACAGCGGACACCAGGTTGCCAACGATGAGAACCAGGAAGCAAATGCAATGAAGGTGAATATGGAAGCCGCAAAAGAAGTGGCCCGGCAACTTCGTCTTCGTGATATAGGTGGAATCATCATCATAGATTTCATTGACGTTCGCAGTCCTGAGAACAAGCGGATGCTGAATAAAACAATCATGGATTCTATGCGTGAGGACAAAGCCCGCCACACCATTTTGCCTATGAGCCGTTTCGGATTGATGCAGATCACACGACAGCGCGTCAAGCAGGAGATCAATATCGTTACGGATGAAAACTGCCCCGCATGTGGCGGCACCGGCAAGATCGGACCTTCTATTTTATTGATGGATGAAATCGAAAAGAACCTGAACCACATCATAACTGCAAACAACCAGAAAAAAATCACGCTGTTTGTTCACCCTTATGTAGAAGCATACATCCGGCAAGGCTTTCCTTCGAAGCGCATGAGGTGGTGGGGCCGCTACAGGCAGTGGATCAATGTAGATTCAGGTGACAATATTCCGATGACGGAGTATCACTTTTATGATAAGAATGGGGAGGAGATATTGATGAATTAAGATTTAAGACGTAAGACTTAAGACGTGAGACTTAAGATTTCATTTACTCATAAAACCCAGGTCCAACTCAAATCCGGGCAACACATCTTCGCCGGAAATTTTTTCTGCGAAAGATTTAACCTCAATACTTCCATCTATTCGAAAGACATAAACTTTTTGCTCTTCAGTATTAACCAACCAACCAAGACGACAACCATTCTCAATCCATTCATTCATTTTCCTTTTCAGTGCTTTCATCGAATCTGAGGGTGATTTTAATTCAATCACGAAGTCGGGGCATATATGAGCGAATTTCTTTTGCTCCTCTTCAGGAATGGCTTCAAATCGCTCCTTCTTTATCCACGCAACATCTGCGGTACGAACAGCTTTATTTGGCAATGTAAATCCAGCACTTGATTCAAAAGTGTATCCGGCATTTGTCTCCTCATTCCACATTTCTATTTTCGTGGCCAGCTTTAAATTAAACATGCTGGTGTAACAGCCGGCAGGTTCCATCACAATTATTTCCCCCTGAGAATTCCTTTCTAAGTTCAATTGCTCATTCTCCTGACAGAAGTTGAAGAATTCATCTTCTGTCATGTTGAGAGCATCTGTTTTGAGTATGACAGTATCCATGTTGAAATGCATTGATTAAAATTAAAAACTTTTGTGGAAAATATTTTTCTTCAGTTTCAAACTAATTATTGCACTCAAGAAAGATACTTAGCAACAATCGGCACTCTTCTCCCTGATCCAAATGCTTTGTAAGATACACGCAATACCGGTGGTGCCTGGTAGCGCTTGTGCTCATTCGTGTTCACCATCTTCAGCACGCGATCCACCAGAGATTTTTCAAAACCCAATTCAACTAATTCACTCGGCCCGTTGCGCTGCTCGATGTATTGAAAAAGAATTTTGTCGAGGACAGAATAATCAGGAAGGGAGTCAGTATCTTTTTGATTCGGTCGCAACTCTGCTGACGGTGGTTTGGTAATGATCTTGTTTGGAATAATTTCTTTTTCGCGATTGATGTACGCAGCGAGTTCATACACTTCAGTTTTGTAGACGTCACCGAGAACCGAAATTCCTCCGCACGTATCGCCGTACAAAGTCCCGTATCCCACTGCCAATTCACTCTTGTTAGAAGTATTGAGCAGGATGTAATGATGTTTGTTACTCATTGCCATCAGTATCGTCGCACGAATTCTTGCCTGGATGTTTTCTTCAGTAACATCAAAAGGTTTTCCATCGAAAGAGGGATTCAATGTCTTGAGAAAAGTATTGTAAACGTCTTTGATCGGAATCAACTCATAGCTGAATCCAATATTCTTTGCCAACGCAACGGAATCACTGATAGAACCCACAGATGAAAACTCAGATGGCAGCAAGAGTGCTTTTACATTTTCTTTCCCAAGAGCAGTAGCCGCAAGGGCTATCACAACGGCTGAATCAATGCCGCCACTCAATCCAAGAATTGCTTTCTGAAAATTCAGCTTGTGGAAATATTCACGAATGCCTGTGACCAATGCATCATGAATCAAACGGATTTTTTCTTTCGCCTGCTCTCTGTGTTCGGGTCTCTTTGTGCTGATCACTTCATCAAGATCATAGACTTTGATTTGCTCTTCAAAATAATTCATCTCGTCAAATACTTCGCCATCGGGAGTCACCACCAATGATCCCCCGTCGAAGATCAAATCCGTTTGGGCACCTACCGTATTGCAGTAAAAAACGGGGAGACCATAATCAACAGCAAGATCTTTCAGCAACTCAATTCTGTTCTTCGCCTTTTCATAATCAAACGGTGATGCAGAAATGTTTAGCAGGTAATCAGGTTTGAATGTGGCGAGTTTCTCAATCGGTGTGGTGATGTACATGGGATTAATACCGGTGTTCCAAATGTCTTCACACACCGTAAATGCTATTCTTTTCCCCATGAAATCAAATGCACGAAATTCACGATTGGGTTCGAAGTAGCGATACTCATCAAACACATCATAGTTTGGCAGCAGTGATTTGTTTACTACCTGCTGAACCTTTCCGTCGTAGAGAAAATATGCAGAGTTAAAAAGATCCTTTCCTTCGGGTTTCGGATTCAAGGATGGCGCACCCAACAACACTGCAATATCAATCGCCTCTTTTGCAATCAACTCGATGGATGATGAGCATTGCTGAATGAAATCCCTGAACTCGAGGAAATCACGAGGCGGATATCCACACACGCACAACTCTGAAAACATCACAAGGTTAGCACCTGAATTTTTTGCTTCATGAATACCCGAAATAATCTTTTTCCGGTTGCCTTCAAAATCGCCGATCAAATAGTTCTGCTGCACCAATGCAATTTTCATAGCGGGAAAATATTCGATGCAAAATTACTATTCGGGAAATGAAGTGGTAATCATCCTGTTAACATGATTTTGAATTCTCTACCTTTCCTCAGTAATTTTCTTCTTCATTTGCCTTCGATGAAATTTTTGCTGAAACAATTTTCGCTTTACTGTTTACCCGCATTACTGCTTTCATCCTGCAAACAACAAAAAGATAACGCAGATGCTTACGGAAATTTTGAAGCTACAGAAGTGATGGTGGCTTCACAGGTGGCAGGCCCCATTATTTATTTCAATGTTGAGGAAGGAAGTCAATTGAAAGCCGGTGATGTAGTTGGAATCATAGATACTGTTCCGCTTGTTTTGAAACGAAGTCAGTTGTTTGCACAGCGTGAAGGCATCTCCTCAAAAAACAAAAACATCGTCGCCCAAATTGATGTGCTCACTCAGCAGAAGAATAATTTGCTTCGTGATCAGCAGCGCATTCAAAACTTAGTCAATTCCGGTTCTGCAACACAAAAGCAACTCGATGATGTGAATGGTCAATTAGATGTCATCAACAAACAAATCCTTTCCGTTGAATCGCAGAACAGCGGTGTAGCAGCAGAGATTAAATCGGTGGATGCGCAGTCTGCCCAGCTTAATGATCAGATCAGGCGCTCATACATTATCAATCCAATTGAGGGAATAGTGCTCACAAAATTTGCAGAGCTGTCAGAGATTGCTGCGCCAGGAAAAAGTCTCTACAAGATCGCTGATCTTACAAAAATGGAACTACGTGCTTACATCAGCGGCGATCAACTTTCCTCCGTGAAAATCGGAGAGCAAGTGACAGTGAAGTTTGACACTGAAGGAGGTAAGTCAGGTAATACAAATGGAACCATCAGTTGGATTTCTTCCTCTGCAGAGTTCACTCCGAAAATTGTACAGACAAAAGAGCAGCGGACAAATCTGGTGTATGCAATCAAAGTTGCCGTTGGCAACAAGGATGGAAAGATTAAAATTGGAATGCCGGGAGAAGTAATGATTACACCGATGCAAAAATGATTTCACCGATTCTTGTACAAGGTGTTGAAAAAAAATTCGGTGCTGTCAAAGCGCTGAATGAAATTTCATTCTCCGTTGATGAGGATGAACTCTTCGGATTAATTGGAGCAGATGGCTCAGGGAAAACAACGCTGTTCAGAATTCTCACCTCATTGCTCATTCCTGATTCCGGCAGTGCAACGGTTTTAGGATTTGATGTTGTAAAAGATTACAAGCAAATCCGCAGATCAGTCGGTTACATGCCGGGGAGATTTTCACTCTACCAGGACCTTACAGTGCAGGAGAATCTTGAATTCTTCGCTACCATTTTTGGCACTTCCATCAATGAGAATTACGAGCTGATCAGGGAAATCTATTCTCAGATTGAGCCCTTTAAAAACCGGAAGGCCGGAAAACTTTCAGGAGGCATGAAACAAAAACTCGCACTCTCCTGTGCACTCATACATGCGCCGAAAGTTTTGTTTCTCGATGAGCCGACTACCGGAGTTGATCCTGTATCGCGAAAAGAATTTTGGGAGATGCTGAAGCGCCTGAAAGAAAAAGGCATCACCATCATGGTTTCAACACCGTATATGGATGAAGCATCTCTGTGCGATCGGGTCGCATTGATACAGCAGGGAAGAATTCTTTCGATCAACACGCCTGAAGAAATCGCCAAACAATTTTCAAAACCGCTCTTCGCTCTTTCTTCCCCGAATAAATTCAAACTTATACAGGATTTACGGGCTTATGAATTTGCAGAGAATGTTTTTCCATTTGGAGAAAATGTGCACTACAGTGATCAGCGAAATATTCCGGCAGATGAGATTCAGCGCGATCTTTCAAGTTTCCTCTCGCGAAAAAAACATGCTGATGTTTCCGTACAACAAATTTCTCCAACGATTGAAGATGTGTTTATGAAACTAATGAAACAAGAAGCAGCTTGAAAGATGCAGGACTTGTGGACGAAAGACTTGTGGACTAAGGATGTAAGACAATGAATGATTTTATAATTGAATCAGAAAACCTTACGAAGAAATTCGGAACATTCACTGCGGTGAATCAAATTTCTTTTTCGGTGAAGCGTGGAGAGATATTCGGGTTTCTTGGAGCAAACGGTGCAGGAAAAACGACAGCAATGAAAATGCTAAATGGTTTGTTGAAACCTACTTCAGGAAAAGCTCATGTCGCAGGCTTCGATGTGTTTACCCAGGCAAAGAAGATTCGACAGAACATCGGGTATATGAGTCAAAAATTTTCGCTGTATGAGGATTTGACGGTAAAAGAAAATTTTCGCTTCTACGCCGGCATCTATGGCTTGAAGCGATCAGTAATCAGAAGCAAGACGGATGAGATGCTGAAGCAACTTCATTTTGAAGAAACAAAAGATCAGCTTATTGGATCGTTACCGCTCGGATGGAAACAGAAACTCGCTTTCACACTCGCAATTTTTCATGAACCGAAAATTGTTTTTCTCGACGAACCGACAAGCGGAGTGGACCCAATTACGAGAAGACAATTCTGGGAAATGATTTATGAAGCTGCTGCGCGCCACATCACGGTTTTTGTAACCACTCACTACATGGATGAAGCAGAATACTGTGATCGCATTTCGATTATGACAGAGGGAAAAATTGCAGCGATGGGGACGCCGCCAGAGCTGAAATCACAGTTCGCGGTATCCAGGATTGATGAAGTGTTTTTGAAACTCGCAAGACCGAATCAGGGAAATTCCAATATCCAAATTCCAAATCACAAATAAGACTCAAAGTTTAAAATCTCAAAACCATTACCATTTTCAAATTACAAGTTGAGTTGATCGGCTGAAGATTTTGAAATTTTTTTCATTGGAATTTATTTGTGATTTGGAATTTGGTTCTTGGAATTTAATGTCAACATGAAGCGCTTCCTCGGATTTGTAACAAAAGAATTCCGCCACATCCTTCGTGATTACCGCACGCTGATGATCATGTTTGGATTGCCTGTTGCACAAATACTAATCTTCGGTTACGCCATCTCCAATGAAATCAAAGATGCACAGATCGCCATTCTTGATAATTCTAAAGATGAGCTCTCTACAAAACTTCAAAATAAAATTCTCTCTTCCGGCTATTTCACGCTCCACAATTATTTACAGAGCAATGATCAGATTGAAAAAGAATTCCAGGATGGTCATACAAAGCTGATTCTCGTGATCGGCAATCAGTTCGCATATCATCTTGCTCATGATGGAAAAGCGGATGTTCAGATTCTTGCTGACGCCAGCGATCCGAACATCGCCACCACACTCACTGCCTATGTGAATGCGATCATTGCGGATTTTCATTTGCAAAGGATGGCAAATCAATTGCCGCCTTTCACGATCACTCCCGAGGTGAAAATGTATTACAACCCTGAATTGAAAAGCGTCTATCTTTTCGTTCCCGGCCTTCTCACCATCATTATGATGCTCATCTCTGCCATGATGACTTCTATTTCCATCACGCGCGAAAAAGAAATGGGAACTATGGAAGTGCTCATGGTTTCTCCTATGAAGCCGATTCAAATCATCGTCGGCAAAGTGATTCCGTATCTCCTTCTTTCATTTCTTATCTCCAATGTTGTGTTGCTGCTTGGAAGATTTGTTTTCCAGGTGCCCATCGTGGGAAATCTTTTTTTGCTGGAAGCGATGATCTTTCTTTTTATCATCACCGCACTTGCCCTCGGTATTTTAATTTCATCGGTGGTAGATACTCAGCAAGCTGCTATGATGATCTCGATGGTAGGCTTGATGATGCCCACGATACTTCTTTCAGGGTTCATCTATCCCATTAGAAATATGCCGCTTGCATTGCAACTCATCAGCAATCTCATTCCCGCGCGATGGTTCGTTGACATTGTGCGCGGCATCATGCTGAAAGGAAATGATTTCACCGTCATTTGGAAAGACGCGCTTATTCTTCTGGTGATGACGTCCTTCTTTATACTTGTGAGTGTGAGGAAATACAAAGTAAGACTGGAATGAGTTTGCAATTTGCAGTTTGCAGTTTGCAGTTTGCAAAACAAAAAAACGATTGAACTGACTATTAATGAATAGAATCCTCTTCATCTTAGAAAAAGAATTTCTCCAAATCTTCAGAACACGGAGCATGATCGCCATCATTTTTGTGATGCCGATTATTCAGTTACTCATTCTCAGCAATGCTGCAACCTTCGAGATCAAAAACATTCGGCTGCATGTGCTGGATGCCGATCAAAGCTCAATGTCACGGGAGTTGATCAGGAAATTTGTGGCCTCAGGATATTTTCAATTAGAAGATTATTCATTTGATTTTGCTTCCGCGAATAAAAATCTGGAAGAAGGCAAAGCGGATATAGTGATGCGAATTCCTCCGCATTTCGAGCGTGATCTTATTCGTGATCAGCAAAACAAAATTCAGTTCATCGTGAATGCCGTAGATGGTTCTGCCGGAACACTCGCTTATGCTTATGCTTCTCAAATCGTGAATGACTTCAATCAAAATGTAAGAGGAGAATTACTTCCGCACCAGCTTTTGAGTCAGGCTGCAATCATCAATGTGAATTATTCCAACTGGTTCAATCCGGAATTGAATTACAAAACCTTCATGGTGCCGGGACTTGTGGTGTTGCTTGTTACGCTGGTCGGAATGTTTCTCGCCGCCATGAACATCGTTCGTGAAAAAGAAATCGGAACCATTGAGCAACTTAACGTCACACCCATTCATAAAACTGAATTCATCATCGGAAAACTTTTGCCGTTCTGGATTCTTGCTATCATTGAATTGACTGTTGGCCTTACGGTAGGAAAGTTGGTGTTCAACATTCCAATAATCGGCAACATCGGATTGATTTATCTTTTCGCCGCAGCATATCTGCTCGTTGTGCTGGGCATGGGTTTGCTTATTTCCACCATCACAGATACACAGCAGCAAGCCATGTTTCTCTCGTGGTTTTTCATGGTGCTCTTCGTGTTGCTCAGCGGATTGTTTACGCCGATAGAAAGCATGCCCGACTGGGCGCAGAAGGTCACGCTCTTTAATCCTGTGGCTTATTTCATTCGTGTGATGCGCATGGTGATGCTGAAGGGAAGCGGATTCAGTGACATCGAACATGATTTAATCATCATGCTCACCTTCGCAGTTGTCGTGAATGCACTGGCGGTGTGGAATTACCGGAAAACTTCGGCATGAATTGAACTAACAGTTCTCAGAGAACTGTTAGTTCTTGCTACTCAGAAATAAACTCCGAGTTGCAGGCGCAGATGATTCAAGGTGGATTTCGTTGCATATCCTTTTGGATTATCAGTCACATCAATAAAGCCATTGTAAAATTGCAAGGCTGCAAGCAACGCCGTGTTACCGGTGATCTCGTATTCAATTCCACCGCCGATCAACAAACCCAGATCAGGAAGGGTAACATCTTTACTGAAATCAATTTTAATCTCATTGATTGAGAGCGTAGCGTTGCTTACATCTGACCTTGACCTTATTCTTACTCCGCCCTGCAATCCAAACTGACCGAAATATGTTATGTAGCCGATTTGATTCGTGCGCAACTTCAGCGTAATGGGGATTTCAATATATTGGTTCCGATAGTTGACGACAGTGGCCGGAACAAAAAGCGAATCCCCATACGTATTGAATTTGGTTGAAGTCAGGTAGGTAAGCTTGCCGCCATCATACGAAACAACGACTCCTGACGAAAAAGCATAGTTCTTTTTAAAGACATAATCCAGCAATAACCCGTATGAAAATCCGAAGTACGACCCATTCGCCGAAATGTTTTTGTCGCCCGCGTTCATCCAGGAAATTTGAGGAGCTAATGTGAGCCCCAGGCGAATCCCGTTATTATCATCCTGTGCAACATCCTGTGCAACCATTTTTTCGGTAAACATCACCATCACTGCGAGTAACAAGAATTTTTTCATTGTCATTTTCTTTTTTTCTTAGGGTGAAAAATACAACAAGCTATGATTTCAAAGCGGCGTGAGTGCAATTCCCACTGAGAACGGGACGAGATCAGGTCCTCTGTTTTTTTCAAACAACGAAGTCAATGAGTAAAAAGCATACACACCAAATTTGTAATACCCTGCACGAAGGGAAATTCCGTAATGAAAATTTTCCACAAACGGAATCTCATAATCTTTTATTTTTCTCATGGTGCCATTCGGATCCTTGCCTTTTGATTTCTGAAAATCGCTCAGCAGAATTCCCGCCCTGAAACCCGGAGCGAACCAGAAATTTTTTCCACGCTCGTCGGGTTTGATCCGAAATCTCAATTCGAGCGGAATATCGAAATAAGATGTGGATATTTTTACTTTCAGATCAACGGTGTCCTCCAAAGGAGTTAATGCCACGGAGTCAATATGAAAAGTATTGTCATAATAATAGTTTAGAAATGCATTTGTTTTTACTGTTGAATTTGAAAAGCTGATTCCCGGCGCAATGCCAAAAATTTTTTTTGCAACGAAAAAATCATAAAAGATGCTGATGTTAAATCCTCCGGAAATATATTTTGGGGTGACTCCATCAGGCAAATGAAGCCAGGTATTCTGTGTAATGTCAATGAACAACAAATGTTTTTGAGATCGCAATACACTTGAAACACCCGGGTTGTTACCGGGCGGTGGAGGGAAATAATTCGCGGTGTCATTCACTTGCGCAAAAGATGAAGGTGACAGGAAAATCAAAGCAGCTACAAGGCACAACCTCACAGAAAAATTAAATTGAGAAAAACAAAAAATCGCAATCACTTCTGCGGATTTAATTTGAGATACAATTCTGATATGAGCGCAATTTCATGAATGGCTTTATCCAAATGCTTTTCATAGAGGTCAAGCAAATCTTCGAATGAGATTTGTCCATGGCTTTCATAATGTACCGTGTGAAGCCAGTCATGTTCTTCAATATTTTTTAGCAGGACATAATTGCTTGCACGCAAAAACCGGAACAGCTTTAAGGAAGAATCAAAAGGGTGCGAATAATAAAAAAGCGATTCCGCCCATTGATCTTTATCGAAGGCAAAAATTCTCTGGGTCGGTTCAGCTACCGCCCTGCGGAAATTCACAAATGCTCCTGCCTCAAGGTCCGCCAGATGAATCACAATCTCATTGATGTTCCAAACATCTTTTTTAGTTCTATACTGAATCGCATCTTTTGGCACGTGCCGCAACTCATCGGTGAGTCGGATATAACCGCTGCCGAATCGTTGAATCTTCTTTTCACGCGTTGAGATCATGGGGAATTTTGAACTGCTAAAGTAAAGATGAAAAAGAAAGAATCAATTGGAAGGCCTTATCTTGCAGCAATATTCACCAATATTTAATCAAATTATTGACAGCTTCTTTCGCATTATATGAAAAAACTGGTCCTTTGTTTTCTCATTTTTGGTTCAAAGGTTTTTGCACAGCCGGCCACTGAATGGATTAAATACATCTCTCCGGCAGACAATTATTCAGCGGTTATTGAACCGGTAAATTTTTTACTGAGCGAAAAAGGAAATGTAATGATGCTGTGCGATTCGATCTCGAGTCCTTATTTGATTCAAAGAATTATTCCTCGATTTGATTCATCGGGTAATTCTCTCTTAAGATTCAGAATTGATTCAACGGAAAATCTGCCTTTTGTGAATTTTACTCATGATCAAAGTATGATCTGTCTAAGCAAATACGATGGCATCAATCATACTTACTTGTCAGTGTATAAGTATGACTCATTAGGAAATCCGGTATGGTCGCATCAGACAGAGACGAACTACATCTTCAGTGCGCTTTGGTCAACTGCGCTCGACGCAAACGAAAACCTGATTGCAGTTGGAGTTAATTCAACACCAGACACTTTATTTATTTTTAAGTTTGATCCTCTCGGAAACTTGACCTGGTCAAATTCATTTGGTCAACCGAATCTGAGCTATCAGGTTCTTACAACATCAGATGCAGCGGGTAATCTTTTTCTTGCTGTGAATTTTTACCCCACATCATTTCCTGAGGCAACAGTCATCAAGTATGATCAGGCGGGAAATCTTGAGTGGACATTGCCTCTTACTTACAATGGAGACGAACACTGCTTTGTAAGTAAAATGAAAGCGGATAATTACGGCATTACTTATTTTACCGGAACCCATGAGATTTCTCTGACCTCTTCTGAAACATTGGTAGGGGAAATTTCAGGATCAGGAATGATGAACTGGAACAGGACATTTCCTTTAACAGGCGCGAACAATTTAGCACAGTGCGTGGCTTTTGACAATTCAGGTAGTTTATATTCTGCTGTTGCCGGTGATTATGAAAGTGACGTGAGAAAATACAATGCCGATGGGAATCTTGCATGGGCAAATACTCTTGAGGGAGATACTGCCTATTGGTGTACACAGGGCGGCATGAGTCATGTGCAAACACAACTACGGGTTGATGAGGGCGAACAAGTTTTTTGGGGACACACCACGATGGAAGGAACAGTAATTCAAAAGTTTGGTTATACAGGAAATTCAATTTGGAAGTACACTGATAAATCAAGTGGTAATCCTATTACTCACTTTTCAGATTTCGATTTGATAGGGAAAGATATTTTCATTGTTGGTTATTGTGGTTCACTCGTTGGCGATTTTGTTCGCAAACTAAGTGATCCTTCTTATTCAAGCATCGAACTGATTAACAAATGGAACTCCCTGTGGGAAGTTTTTCCAAACCCTTCTTCAGACGCCGTTTGTCTTCACTTCTCTGATTCTTTTCCAAATCAGTTTAACGTGAGAATTTTTAGTGAGGTTGGAGAGTTATTTTATGAAAAAGAAAACAGTTCTTATCTCTCAATAATAGATTTACCTAAAGGAATTTACTTCCTTGAAATAAGTGGTAAAGAATTTTCTACTATGAAAAAGCTGGTCAGACAGTAGCATTGTGGCAACCTCTGAGAAAAAAGTTATCGTGTAGCGCCTCATCTTTCCTTCACATCTTTGCGAATGACTTTCAGCTGCGCAGGTCATCCTGAGCCTGTCGAAAGATTTTGGAAAGTATACCTTCAACTCACCTCCTTCGACAGGCTCAGGATGACGGGCACAATAAATTTCAATTAGATTTCAGTCGCACTCAATTCATGGCGCAAATCCAACACCTCCTCTCTTCACCCATCGAATACCTCAAGGGTGTTGGACCGCAACGTGCTGAGTTGCTTCGAAAGGAGTTGAACATTTCTACGTTCGATGATCTGCTTCAACATTTTCCTTTTCGTTATGTTGACCGAACGCAGTTTGTGAAAATCAAGCAGATCAATGCGAACTCTCTGTTTGTACAGTTCATTGGAAAATTGGTGGAGAAGAATGTGGAAGGCATCGGAAGAACCGCGCGGCTGAAAGCTTACATCACCGATGGTACCGGCGAAATCGAATTGGTTTGGTTCCAGGGTCAGCGGTGGATTGACAAGATGCTCGAAGTCGGAAAGACGTACATCATCTTCGGCAGACCGAATTATTATAGAGGAGAATACTCCATTCCCCACCCGGAAATCTCTTTGCTTGACGAGGCATCGAAAGAAGATTTGAAGAAACCCGGATTGCAGCCCGTATATCCTTCCACAGAAAAACTCAAATCAAGAAATCTCCACAGCCGCGGAATTGAAAAATTGGTGAAGACACTTTTTTCATTGGTGAATGAAAAAGATGTTCCTGAAAATTTGCCCGAAGAAATTGTAAAGCGCTTTCACTTTCATTCCCGGTTCTCTTCCTTTCAGCAAATTCATCTTCCAGAAACTGAAGCATCAGCAGAGCAGGCAAAAGATCGTTTTCGCTTTGAAGAATTATTCTTTTCTCAACTGCGGATCGTTCAATTGAAAGTCAGGAGAAAGCAAACGCAAAACGGTTTTGTCTTCACGCACCTTGGAAATTTCTTCAATCGATTTTACCATGAGAAACTTCCGTTCGAACTCACGAAGGCGCAGAAGCGTGTGATCAAAGAAATCCGCGCTGATGTTCTTTCAGCAAAACAAATGAATCGCCTGCTGCAGGGTGATGTTGGCAGCGGAAAAACAATTGTCTCATTTATCACCATGCTGATGGCGATTGACAACGGTTACCAGTCCGGCCTGATGGTACCAACTGAAATTCTCGCACAACAACATTTCAGAAATCTGCAGCGGATGACGGAGGGACTGGGCCTGAAAATCGGATTTCTCACTTCATCCGTAAAGGGAAAAAACAGAAAACTTCTTCTTCAGCAATTATCAAATGGCGAGTTGCATTTGCTGGTAGGCACTCATGCATTGCTTGAAGATCAGGTGGTGTTTCAGAATTTAGGATTGGTGGTGATTGATGAGCAACACCGGTTCGGCGTAGAGCAACGCGCGCGCCTCTGGACAAAAAATCAAAAACCGCCTCATGTGCTCGTGATGACCGCCACCCCCATTCCGCGCACGCTCGCGATGACGCTCTATGGAGACCTTGATATTTCTGTCATTGATGAATTGCCGCCGGGAAGAAAACCGGTTAAGACAGTACACCGTGATGATTCAGCCCGGCTCCGTGTTTTCGGCTTCATGAAAGAAGAGATAAAAAAGAAGAGACAGATTTATGTTGTCTACCCTCTCATTGAAGAATCAGAAACACAGGACTATAAATTTTTGATGGATGGTTATGAAAGTATCACGCGCGCATTTCCGCTGCCGGAATTTGCTGTGAGCATTGTTCACGGAAAAATGAAAACTGATGCGCGTGATTATGAAATGCTACGGTTTATAAGAGGAGAAACTCAGATCATGGTTTCCACAACGGTGATTGAAGTAGGCGTTGATGTTCCGAATGCAAGCGTGATGGTGATTGAGAATGCTGAACGATTCGGCCTCTCACAGTTGCATCAGCTTCGGGGAAGAGTGGGCAGAGGCGCCGATCAATCTTTTTGCATTTTGATGAGCGGTGAAAAAATTTCCAGTGATGGTCTTGCGCGCCTTAACATCATGACGCAGACGAATGACGGTTTCCGAATTGCAGAGGAAGATATGCGCCTTCGCGGACCCGGTGACATTGAAGGCACACAGCAATCAGGATTGATGCCATTCAAAATTGCCGATCTCGCCCGTGATCAAAAGTGGCTTATTCTCGCACGGGAAGAAGCGGAGAAAATTTTGTCAGCCGATCCTACCCTCAATAAATCACAACATACAGTGATCAGAAATTTTATTGAAGGTCAAAAGAGAAATGAAAAACAGTGGAGCAGAATTTCTTAATCGTATTTCTGCTTCGGGGGCGTGTTGGGCTTTGCTTTCTTCATCATTTTTTTCTTCTTCATCTTTTCAGGAAATAATGTTCTTTTCTTCTCGCCACTTCCCTGGGTTCCTGTGGCGGCTCCATTCATGTATGCAGGGCATGTGGTGCGATGGCACGAAGCCAAGACAAGAATTGAGAGAAGAAGGAGAAGCCAGCGTTTCATTGTTTCAAAATAACTAATTCCTTTTTTGATGGGAATTGAATCTTTTTCTCAAACGCCAATCGTAAATCATTTGTTACAAAAACGGAAATTCCAATCCAACATTTTTAGCAATTTGCTTTTTTCAGAGTGAGAATTTATTTCTTCGAAAAAAAATTTCATGATATTTCCATTTGCAAAATTGAATCAAACGTCTATTTTTGACTCAGGAAGGAATTCACAACATCAAACCCAGGCACAATCATGAACAAAGGTCAACTCGTAGCGAAGATTTCCAACGATGCAAAAATTTCAAAGACACAAGCGAACTCTGCTATTGACGCTTTCATTAATACTACCATGGGCGCATTGAAAAAAGGAGACAAGCTGGTGTTGGTTGGTTTCGGCACATTCATGGTTTCAAGACGCTCAGCACGAAAAGGACGCAACCCGAAAACCGGCAAATCACTTAACATACCGGCGCGCAAAGTGGTTAAGTTCAGAGCCGGAAAAGATTTTGCATCGAAAGTGAAATAACACTTTCACGGCTAGCACAAGCAAGGTAATTCCGTTCTTACTTTTTTCTTGTCAGCAAATAGAGTTGCTTTGCAAAACTTTATTTCAATCCCCTCCAACACTTCACCTGTATTGAAACTTCGGTAACGCAGGTAAAACTTCGGAGGATAAACAAAAAAAATCATCTTATGGGTAAAGGCGATCGCAGGTCACGCAGAGGGAAATTGTTTCGGGGAACATTTGGCAAGAGCAGAAAACATAAAGGAGAACCAACAGCAATACCGGTAAAATCGGTACCGAAGGCGGCTGCACCTGTCGAGGTTGTTGAAGCAAAACCGGAAGCGCCCAAAAAGAAGAGAGTGCCGAAGAAAAAAGCTGAATAGTTTTCAGCCCGGGAGTTTTTGACAACCCGGCAGTACTGAGGAGTTGTCGAAACTTCACTCGCTATGGAGCAAGCCTCTCAATCTTCCATTCGTTTTCATTCACGAGCGTAAATAAAATCCGGTCGTGCAGGCGGCTGGCTCTTCCCTGCCAAAACTCAATGGTTTGAGGAATCACCTTGTAGCCTCCCCAATGTTCAGGTCGCGGAATTTGTTTTCCTGAAAATTCTTTTTCGGCATCTGATAATTTTTCCTCCAGGAATTTCCTGCCTGCAATCACTTCACTCTGGGGTGAAATCATGGCACTCAGTTGACTCCCCTCAGGACGCAATTGAAAGTACCTGTCAGATTCTTCAGCAGGAATTTTTTTCACTCTTCCTTCAATTCGCACCTGGCGATGCAATTCATTCCAGAAGAAAAGTAATGTTGCATAGGGGTTCCAAAGTAATTCCTTACCCTTTCTGCTATTGTAATTCGTAAAAAAAATAAACGCATTGTCTTCAATTCCCTTCAGTAAAACCATTCTTACTGATGGCTTGAAATCAACATTTGCTGTTGCAAGTGCCATGGCATTTGGCTCGGGAAGTTTTGACCGCACAGCATCTTCAAACCATATTCTAAATTGCTCAACAGGGTTTTTAAGAATGGAGTCTTCATCCAGTGGGGTTGCTTCGTACTCTTGCCGGAGATTTTGAAGAATTGAATTTTCCATGGAGAAGAAGAGAGATGCAGGTTCAATTAATAAGTGGAACACTAAACCAAAAATGGAAAAGCATTTTGTTTCAGAGTGCTAAATTCAATTCTTCCCGAAGAGTATGGAAAAATTTTAATCAAATTTAGTTTTTCTGCAAGAAGGCAAAATCTTTTTTTGTCCATAGGACTCCTACGGAGAGATGCCGGATAAAAAAGTGGATTCGTCATTAAGAATGTAAACCTTATCATACACCCAATTGAAACCTTAGTAGGAAATTACAATGCGAATCATTTCACCTTATTACCTTATTCTGCTTCCGCTTTTTCTCCCGATGTATCGGAACAAAATCAGACGTTGATAGCGTGTGCAAATACATTTTTAATCATGAGCGCACCATCGCAAAATAACTTTTGCGGAAGAGTATGAAGAATCAAGCCCGGCTAAGGTGAAACCAAAAAACACTTCAGCCCCATAAAAAACTATAGTTCTTTTTGACAGGCATTTTCGCCAAAAGAACTTTACCCGAAACAGGATCAGTTAGCGTATTCTACTAAGGTTAGAAATGAAAAAATAGTGTCTGATTTATCGTAGTTGGCCTGAAGTGACTCCTTTTCCATAGGAATCCTTCGGATCGGAGCAAGGCTTTCCGGCATCTCTCCGTAGGAGTCCTATGGACAAAAAAAGATTTAACCTGCAAGAACCGTAAACACAATAATTTCAGCATGGCCTTTTTCTTTTCCTAATTTTGATTGAAACAAATCAAACACATGAGAAGAATTGTACTCGCTGCAGGTTTTTCACATTTCATTCCCGAAAAGAATCTTCGCTCCCGGGTGCCCTTCAGTGAGAGGCGCCATTTCTCCATTCTCTTTTTTCTTCTTATGCTGATCAATTTTAATTTTTCATTCGCGCAAGATCCTACGCCCAATGCCGGTTTCGAAAACTGGAATTTTGATACGTGCGTGAATACGTTCGAAGTGCCTGATAACTGGGATCAGTTAAATTGCGAAACAAATATTTTGAGCATACTTACATGCTTAAAAACTACTGATGCCCATAGCGGCAACTTCGCTGCAAAACTCGTAACTAAAATAGTGTTTACAGATACAGCTAACGGCATCATCAGCACTGGTCACCTGATCACCCTTCCACCCTATGGAGTCGATGGCGGCATCCCTTACGTTTCGCGTCCTGACAGCATCTTTGGGTGGTTTAAATATTCGCCCACTCCGGGAGACTCTTCACAGATTGAGTTTCAACTCTTTGATACAAACCGTGATACCATTGGCATGGCGCTCTTCCAATCGGGACAAACCATTACCACCTACACTCGCTTCTCTGCACCCATTGTTTACTTCTCTGCTGCCACACCCGACACTTCACTCTGGATTATTTCGTCAAGCAATGGATTTAATTCACTTCCCAACAGCACTTTGTACATTGATGACATCGGACTTGCATATCCTTCCGGACTCAATGAAGTAAGGCTTAATGATTTCATTTCAATCACTCCCGATCCTACCAGCGATTTTATTTTAATTATGAACGAAAGGCAGATGAGCGGCGATTTGATTCTTTATGATGAAGCGGGAAGAGTGATCAGAAAATTCCCGGTTACAAAGCAGTCAGAAACATTTAGCATCAGCGACCTTGACGAAGGATTTTACTTCGTTCGATTTACAGATTCAAAAAACAATTTTCTTGCTGCAGGAAAAATTTTGATTCAGCGATGAAACCACTTTTATGATTTCTGAGCAAAAAAAAATCCCGAAATTTTTTCTGTGTAAAATTCTTTTCGCTGCTCTCATCTGTAGTGCATTGCAGGCGCATTCACAAAATGGCACATTGAAAGGAACTGTGTTCGATGCTTCATCAAAACAAGTGGTGGTCGGCGCAACTGTTTTTTTGAAAGGTGATAAATCTATTGGCACTGCCACCAACAACGAAGGGAATTTTTCACTGGATGTCCCTGCTGGAAATCAAACCATCATCTGTTCCTGCATTGGTTACTTTCCTGACACATTCACTGTAGTAATTGGAGAAGGAAAACTTACACTGCACAATGTGTTGCTGGGTCATGATACAAAAGAGCTGAACACTGTTGTAGTTTCTGCCGGCAAGTACGAACAGAACATTGAAGACATCACTGTCTCGATGGAAGTGCTGAAACCAAAATTAATTGAGAGTAAAAACACAACAAACATCACGCAAGCCCTCGAGCAGGTTCCGGGATTGAACATTCTGGATGAAGAGCCGCAGATTCGAGGGGGCAGCGGATTTGCTTTTGGCGTTGGAAGCAGAGTCGCCATATTGATTGACGGAATTCCCGTTCTTCGCGGTGACATCGGTAAGCCTGATTGGAGTTTCATCCCGATTGAAAATCTTGACCGGGTCGAAGTGATCAAAGGCGCTGCTTCGGTGTTATATGGTTCTTCAGCTCTCAGTGGTGTCATCAATTTCCTTACACTATATCCAACGCAGCCCAGTGAAACAAAAGTGAGATTGTACTCGGGAATGTATTCAACACCAAAAAACCCGGAAGCGAAGTGGTGGAATGGTCTTGCAAATTTTTCAGGATTGAATTTGAGCCATAGCCGGAAAACCAAGCAGGTGGATTTAATTTTCGGAGCACAGTTGCTCTATGATTACAACTACATCGGTCCCCCAATCCCAAATCCGAATTTAGGTTTTGAACAGGATACCCTGAGCAACAAAGATGTAGCTGATCATTCAGCAAGACTCAATTTCAATTTTCGTTATCGCCCGAAAAACAAAGACGGACTATCACTTGGTATAAATGGAAACCTGCAGCGCGAGCAGTCCAATTTTTCTCTCGTGTGGGGAAATGACAGCACTCAATTCTACCGCGCCTTTCCCGGCACCATGATGTTTACTGATAACTTCCAGTATTACCTTGACCCTTTCATTACCTACTTCACACATTCCGGTTTACGGCACACACTTAAATCCCGTTTTTATTCTCACTTGAACGTAACACCGGGAGAACAGCGCTCTTATAATAATGTGCTGTACGCTGAGTACCAGTTCTATAAAGAGCTTTCTGCGATTGAAGGGTTGCACGTGACGGCAGGCATATTACTGAATCAATCAAACACAAAGGATGACTTGTATTCCGCTGGAGGAACTTTAAAAAATCATTTGCAGAATTATGCTGCCTATGTCCAGCTTGATAAGAAATTCCTGAACGTTCTGAATTTGTCGCTTGGCTTCCGCGGTGAATATTTTGCGATCAATAAAACGGAGAACACGGTGAAGCCCATCTTTCGCGCAGGCATGAACCTGAAACTTTCGCACGCAACATTTCTTCGGTTCTCTTACGGACAGGGTTTTCGTTATCCTACCATCGCCGAGAAATTTATTCAGACAAGAGTTGGCGGACTTATCGTTTTTCCCAATCCCGGTCTACAACCTGAAACAAGCTGGAGCACCGAAGTCGGAATTAAACAAGCATTTAAATTCGGTAAGTGGTATGGCTTTCTCGACGGCGCAGGGTTCTGGCAGGAATTCTTCAACACCATTGAATACAACTATGCATTATGGTCGCCTGATTCTGCGGGATTCAAGTTTGTAAACACCGGCGAAACGAGAGTGAGAGGTTTCGATTTTTCATTAACAGGGGAAGGAAAAATTTTTCGCAACATTGAACTGAGTGTTCTGGGCGGATACACATACACGTTTCCGCAGAGTGTTGATCCGCATTATGTGTACGCGATCGAACATCCTTCCGAAGGATTTATTGCCAGACAACTCGATTACATCATCACCAGTTCCGATACTACGGATTATATTCTCAAATATCGCTTCAGGCATATTGCGAAGATGGATGCTGAAGTCACGTGCAAATCCTTTTCTCTTGGTGTGAGTGTGCGCTATTACAGTTTCATGCAAAACATTGACAAGACATTTTATGACATAGATCAAAGCGGAATATTGCCGACAGGAATCATTCAGTACCGCGAAGAAAATCACGACGGCACATGGGTAACAGATGCACGCATGAGTTATGCTTTCGCAAAACATTACAAGGCTGCTATTGTGGTGAACAATCTTTTCAATGCACAATATTCATTGCGGCCGGTAAAGTCCGATCCGATGAGAACCATTGCAATCCAGTTGCGGGCAGATATTTGACACACTCGACCAATGACTAATGACCGATGACTATTGAATATTCACCATTCACCCATTCACCATTCACCATCTTCAAGTTCGTCACTGAATCCCTCATCATCGTCGAAAAATAAGAAATAGTGAAAGCCCGATTGAGAGTGAATGGTTACTTTCGTGCCTCTTTTTACAAAAAAAAATTTCATGAAGAAAGGAATGATCGTGCCGCTGATAACTGCGGTACTCTGGTGTGTAAATGTTTTCGCTCAATCTCTTCCTCAAAATTGGTTTCTTCTCGATCCCAAAACTGATCATTACTACGGCGTAAGTGCCGAGCGTGCTTACAATGAATTGTTGCAGGGAAAGAATTCAACCACAGTAATTGTGGCAGTGATTGATGGCGGCGTAGATGTAACCCACGAAGATTTGAAAAATAAAGTGTGGGTGAATCCAAAAGAAATTCCCGGCAATAATATTGACGATGACCGCAACGGATATATTGATGATGTGAATGGCTGGGATTTTATCGGCGGATCCGACAGCGATGTGCAGTATGATCAGTTTGAGTTGACGAGGTTGTACAAGCTGCTGCATGATAAGTTCGGCGAGAATACTTCTGCTGCTGCTACCACCGGCAATACTGAATACCAGCGGTATCTCAGGATCAAGCATGATTACGATGTTAAGTCTGCCGAATCGAGGATGAATTACACGATGTACAACCGCTTTCTCACGGTGATGAATGATTTGTTTGAAGCCGTTGGAAGTGACAATCCTACCTTAGAGCAAATTCAAAATTTTCGTCCGGCTGATACTTCAATCATCCTGATTAATGCCCAGCAAATTGTGCTTTCTATGATGAAGCAGGGAACCTCGGCAGCCGAGTTAAGAACTGAGATCGAGGAAGGCATTGACGAAGTGAGGGCTGATGCGGAGTACCACTACAATCCTGATTACGATCCGCGTCCTATAGTTGGCGATAATTATAATGATGCATCGCAACGTTACTACGGCAACAATCACGTGGCGGGTCCTGATCCCCTGCACGGCACGCATGTTTCAGGCATCATCGCGGCAGATCGTGACAACAACATGGGCATCAAAGGCATTGCGGAGAATGTAAAAATTCTTGTGGTGCGCTGTGTTCCTGACGGCGATGAGCGTGATAAGGATGTTGCAAACAGCATTCGCTACGCAGTTGATATGGGAGCGAAAGTGATCAACATGAGTTTTGGAAAAGGATATTCTTACAACAAAAAAGCAGTGGACGATGCAATGAAGTACGCGATGGATCACGATGTGCTGCTTATACACGGTGCAGGAAATGACGGTATGAACATTGACACAGCAACCGTTGTTCCCAATAAGTATTTTGAAGACGGCGGCGTAGCGAACAACTTCATCAATGTTGGAGCAAACATGTGGGACAATCGCGTCGCAAGATTTTCTGACTATGGAAAAAAGAATGTTGATCTGTTTGCGCCGGGCGTTCAGATTTATTCAACCGTACCGGGAAATAAATACCGCAATCTGCAGGGCACCAGCATGGCATCACCCATGGTTGCAGGAGTGGCTGCGATGATCCGCTCCTACTTTCCACAATTAACAGCAGTGCAGGTGAAAGAGATTTTGATGAAAAGTGTAGTGAAGATGCCAAAGAAGGTGATGGTTCCTGCGGATGAAATGGATCCGAAAGCGAAGATGAAAAAAGCCAAACTGAAAAAACTTTGCGTGAGTGGCGGCGTGGTAAATGCTTACAATGCTGTGAAACTTGCCGAGAAGAAAATCCGTCATTAATTTTCCTTAGTATCCCCTCTAATTCCTTTGAGGCTTCAGCAGTTTGAATTTAATTTGATGCCGATCTTTTGCGCTCGTAGGACAACTCAAATACAAAACAGAAGCGAATACCAGGCACCTGCTGTGATTGCTACAATTGCAGCTTCGCCCCCACCATGTCTTGCGCGTACCATCGTGTCCTGCCCTCGCACGTAACGCACAGCAGCGGAGGACACCCCAATTAAACATTTCATAACAGCTTCTAAGTTCTGAACGCGATTTTGTTCAGGAGTAAGAAACAGACTGAAAATGAAGCTACTACCCATTTTAATAACCATACTTTGTCGCGCAGAGAAAGAAAATTTCTTAGTTGACATTTATTTGAAATGAGTGCTCTTCATATTAAATTTTGATTCTGAAGCTTCCACCACAAAGTCAATTGGTTATTGAAACATTTGCCCTCCGAATCTTTTAACCCTGAACTAAAAAAATTAAAATCATGAGAAAAAGTTTCCTGCTCCCAGGTTTGATTCTTACCCTCTGCACTCAATTTTCTTTTGCTCAGCCACTCACCTATTGGGTGCGTTCAGGAGGTACCTACAGTACGGATGAAGCAAAAGATATTTCGGTAGATACAGCAGGCAATACGTATACAACCGGGTATTACAGCAGTGGTTATTCTCCATGCGGATGGGGACTTACCTCCGCTGGCGTGACAGATATTTTCATCCATAAAAATGATAAGGATGGCAATCTTATTTGGTCTGTTTCAGCAGGGGGTTCAGGACCCGACAAAGGATTGTCTATTAAGGCAGATGATGCGGGTAACACATACATCACCGGCTATTACCAGTCATCAGCAACATTTGGTTCAACCACCATTAATGCTGTTGCAAATTCGCAGGACATTTTTGTCGCCAAATACAATTCATCAGGAGTGGTGTTGTGGGTGAGAAGCGCAGGAGGATCGGGAGGAGATGTTGGCAATGGAATTACTGTGGACCATTCGGGAAACGTGTTAGTCACCGGCGAATTCATTGACACTGCTACATTCGGAAGTTACACACTCACGAGCATGATTGATCCCAACACCTCGCTGCCTTCAATAGACATCTTCACAGCTAAATATGATTCATCAGGAAATATTCTTTGGGTAAAACAAGGTGCTGCACCGTACACCGACCGGGGATTGGATGTTGCAGCCGATCAATCCGGAAATGTTTATGTGACCGGGCAATTTTCTGATACCATAACATTTGATGCTGTGCATTACAACAATATTTTCAATGCAATTTTTTTAGTGAAGTATGATGCCGACGGCAATGAACAATGGTTCAGAAAAATTGGAGGCAGCGTTCAAAATATTGCTTACTCAATTACAACAGACCATAATTCTGACATCTATCTCACCGGAGATTTTCTCAATTCACTTTTATTTTTCGGATCACCTAATTATACGCTCACGAATACTTATCCTCAATGTGTTTTTGTAGCCAAGTACAATAATTCAGGAACGTTGTTGTGGGCCACAGCCAACGGATCCAACTCCGAAGTTTCTTCCCGAAGCATTGCCGTTGACGATTCCCTTAACACGTACATCTTCGGCAATTTCAGGTGTAAATTCAATGAACTTGCAGATGCTTACGGGCAAGGAACATTTAATTCAGTCGGGTACCGTGATGTATTTGCTTCTAAGTTCAACAGTTCGGGCACGCGAACCTGGAGCAACCAGGCCGGTGGACGAGGAGAGGATTATGGTTCGGGCATCACTGTAAATTCACAGCATTCCATTCTGGTAGCAGGAGGTTTTGAGCAGTGCATTTACTTTACGGCCTCGCCGCTTTTTGCTACCAATTATGTCAGCAATAACAGCGGCGGTTCCTATTGCAGTGATCCGTACTATCATTGGTATGCGACAGAGTGCGCCTGTAATTCCATTGATGCATTCTGGGGGAAAGCATTTGACCCCGCGCGTGCGCCTTTCGATTATTATGACAGGAGCGGAACCACCTGCGACAGACCTTTTGAAGGAGTGTGCTTAAGCAATACTTTTTACACATGTCCTGACACATTAAATGTTTGTAACGTCGCATATCTGTATACGAACACTCGTACTTCCTCACAATACGGTCCTGCATTCAATTATTCATGGCTGAACAATAGTAACGGATATGCGAATGCAACAGGATACTATGCCGTTACTCAAACTACAGTCGATGGTTGTTTTACCAGCGAAGATTCTGTTTATGTTGTTATTCACTCAAGTCCGGCAACGCCAGCTATTTCAGATAGCAGGGGATACAACGATTCTGCTATCAATACGATACTGGTTTACGCATGCGATTCTGTTGTGTTAACCGGTTTTCCCGGTCCGGGCATTCAAAGTTTTTATTGGGCGGGATTCGGTGCAGAACATCAGGACAGCATTACCGTTCATGCTACCGGCTATTATCTCTTTGTTGTGATTGACAGCTTTGGATGTTCCAATTACAATGCTGTAACAGTCCATGTTGAACCTTATGTGATTCCGAAAATAGCTATTTGGCCGCCGCAGGTTTCTGATACCATTTACACTTGCTATCATGATATATACGTTCACGTTTACGATAGTATTACAAACCCCGAAGGTAACTATCTATGCGGTCTTGAAGATTCCGTTGAAATGTGGACCGTATCGCCAAGTACTACGATATGGCAATGGTGCGATGGCGGAGCGCGGCTCTTTCCGGAAACTGAAGGAGATTATTACATTCATGCTGATATATTAAGGAGATGTCCTCCCTACCACATCATTAAGGACCTTCATATTGTTGTTCGCTTCAACGCATTCTTGGCAGTGACTCCACAGTACATATATCCTTGTCTCGGTGATACCATCGTTCTTCATGCTTCCGGAGCTGCAAGCGCTTCCAGCTATCAATGGTCCGGTGCAGGAATCGTTGGTCCATCCAATCTTGACAGCGTGATAATCGTTGCTACTCCCAGTTGGACGTATTACAGTCTTACGTCATCAGATCCTCATACTTGTCCGGGCTATGCCTATTTTTATTTTCCTGTTCCATTCTTTCCTCCTATCAGCATGAATCCTGAAAATGGCCTGATCTGTCCCGGCGATTCGGTAATGATTACTACATCAGGCGGTACTCATTATCAATGGTACGGTCCCTCAGGCTTAATCCCTGTTGACGCTCCATCCATATATGTCCACACCCCGGGTTTTTATTACTGCAACGTTCAGGAGCAATGTGATGCATATCTAACTAATGTAGTTGAAGTGAGGCAATACACTACACCGTTCCTCACTTCGCAGCCAAGTGATGTGCTTTGCCCCGGCGCATCTGTTACACTTCATGCAATTAGCAATGATGGAAGCACCATTGAATGGCAAGCGCCGCTTTCAGGAAGCGATCCGGTTCAGGTAGTGAGTAGCGCAGGTACATATTCGTGCAGCGTTACTTCATGCGGCATAGTAACACTTGCAAGCATTATCATTACCAATTCAACAGTCACGTCGCAAATCACAGTTTCAAACCCTGTGCTTTGCTCCGCAGATTCTGTCGTGCTGACCGGCAATTCCGGAATGTCTTCCTATCATTGGCAGCCGGGCAATGATACCACGCAGAGTATTGTGGTACACCAGCAGGGTACCTATACACTCACCACTTCCGATGCGAATGGTTGTACTGCTACAAGTTCCGTAACTGTAAATCAGGGATCAGCAATAACTGTTTCAGGAGTGGTGCAGAATGTAACTACCCCCGGAGGAAATGACGGATCAATAGATGTAACAGTTAACGGCGGCGCCACACCTTATCATTATCTGTGGAACGATGGTGCCACCACTGAAGATAGAAGTAATCTGATAGCAGGAACATATACTGTAACTGTAACCGACAACAACGGATGTCATGCTCAGCAAATTTTCACCATCACACAACCAACGTGCAATTTAGAGATGAGCACGACGGTCATCAACGTTTCCTGTCATGGTTATTCCAATGGCAGCATTAATGTTACTGTCACAGGTGCTCAGGGAACGGTAAACTATATCTGGAATGATGGTGCAACTGCTCAGAACAGAACCGGGCTTATAGCCGGAACATACACCGTCACTGCTACCGACGGTGGCGGTTGTACAGGATCGAGAACTGTAACGATACAAGAGCCATCCTCAATAAGTGTTTCGATGTCGAAGACCAATGTAAACCTTATGGGCGGACATGACGGAACAGCTATGGCCACACCGGGCGGTGGAAGTCCGGGCTACACATACCATTGGTCAACCGGAGCTACAACGTCAACCATCAACAACCTCACAGCCGGAACCTACACAGTAACGGTAACCGATTCACATGGATGTACAGCAAGCAACAGCATCACCGTCAATCAACCAAACTGCGCATTCCACCTGACTCAAAATCATACTGATGTATCATGCTACAGCGGCAATAACGGTACAATCAGCATCGCTATCCACTCTGCTCATGGTGCAGTCAGTTTTATATGGAGTGATGGTGCTACCACGCAGAACAGAAGCGGACTTACAGCAGGAATCTACAGTGTGACAGCGCAGGACGGGAATGCATGCATTGCATACAGGACCGTAACCATTCAGCAGCCATCATCATCAGTTTCTGTTTCGATGTCGAAAACCAATGTGACCACTAACGGTGGAAGCGACGGAACAGCAACAGCCACACCGAGCGGCGGTACACCAGGCTATACCTATCTGTGGTCAAACGGGAGAACGACATCAACGATTTCAAATCTGACTGTGGGCACCTATACTGTTACGGTCACTGACTCGCATGGATGCACAGCAAGTAACAACATCACCGTAAGTCAACAACAACAGTGCAACTTAACTGTGAGTGGAACAATAACTAATGTATCCACACAAGGAGGGAGTGATGGAGCAATTGATATTACTGTTACCAATGGAACACCGGCTTATCATTATCTGTGGAATGGTGGAGCTACCACTGAAGACCGCAGTGGTTTGACAGCAGGAACATACACTGTAACTGTAACTGATGACAATGGCTGTACCGCACAAAATAGCTTTACCGTTGAAACCACGCAATCTTGCTCCCTCACGCTGACAGGTACGGTCAAGCAGCCCAAATGCTTTGGAGGATCAAATGGTTCGATCAAGATTACTGTTTCGGGCGCAACAGGTAGTGTGTCTTTCCTGTGGAATAACGGGGCTACAACTCAGAATCGTTCGGGATTGTCAGCAGGCACTTACACTGTTACAGCTACAGATCACGCAGGATGTTCAGCCACGATAATCAAAGCAATCACCCAACCAACAGCAATTACAATCACCGAAACGCACGTGAATGTTTCCACCCATGGCGGCAGCAACGGCTCAATAAATATTACATCATCAGGTGGTTCAGGTACACGCCATTATACATGGAATGATGGTGTGACCACTGAAGATCGCTCGGGACTTGTAGCAGGTACTTATACGGTAACGGTGACTGACGGGCATAGCTGCACGGCATCAAGAACGATCGTGATAACCGAACCAGCAAGCAAGGAGGTGGCATCCGGAATAGACGGTACCTCAATGAAACTTTATCCCAACCCGACTCAGGATAAATTTTCGATTGAATTAACCACGCATGATGATTCTGAACAAGAATATACTGTGGTTGTTGAAAATATTCTCAGTCAGATCATTTATTCATCGCAGGGTCAAACTCTTAATGGCGTGGTTAAGAAAGAAATTTCTTTCAATGAACCAATTGCCGACGGTGTGTATTGTGTGCATGTAGTAATAGCCGGAGATAAAGAGTTTAACAGGCAGTTGGTAGTTCATCACTAAAATTTTTTGCGGAAGAAAGCTGCGATTCCTTCCAATGAAATGGATTCGAATGAGAAAATGAAAAAAGCCAAACTGAAAAAACTTTGCGTGAGCGGCGGCGTGGTGAATGCGTACAATGCCGAGAAATTGGCGGAGAAAAAAACGCGACGTTAAAAAGCTTACCTTCCGGTTTAATTTATCTGCTTGAAAAAAATAATTCTACTCTTAACCATTCTTGCGACTGCAATTACAACGAGATTGTTTGCGCAAGCCGGCACTCTTGATGGTGACTTTAACGGAGGAACTGTAATCACTCCTATAGGTATGGCCGATGATTCTTCCTCTGCCGTAGCGATACAGCCCGATGGAAAAATTATAGTTGCAGGGAGTTCCTGGAACGGCTTGAATAGTGACTTCGCTTTGGCACGATACAATGCTGATGGCACCCTTGATAACGGCTTCGGCACAGACGGCAAAGTAACTACGCCCATTGGAGAGGCAGACGATTATGCTCATGCGGTAGTCATTCAGTCCGACGGAAAAATTGTGGTAGCCGGAACTTCATACAATGCCGCTGATGCTGACTTCGGTGTCGCACGATATAATTCAGATGGTACTCTTGATAACAGCTTCAGCACCGATGGCAAACTAACCACTTCTATTGGTGCCCACGAAGAAGCATATTCAGTAGCGATACAGCCTGATGAAAAAATTGTAGTGGTGGGCTTTTCATTATTCAACGGTTTCTGTTACTTCGCTTTGGTACGATACAATTCCAATGGCAAACTTGATAAGAGCTTCATCAGAGATGGTAGTATGGCCTCAGCGGTCGGTGGTCCTTATTCTCCTGCCTTTTCTGTGGCCATACAATCGGATGGAAAAATTGTAGTCGCAGGCTTTTCATTATGGAAAGCCCCAAAGAAAGACTTCGCGTTAGCACGATATGAACCAGATGGTGCTTTTGATAATACCTTCGGTGATGAGGGTCAATTAACCACAACCATTGATTTGGGTATCGCTTGTGCTGTCTCCATAGCAATACAATCCAATGGGAAAATTGTAGTTGCGGGATATTCATACAACGGTTCAAATTTTGACTTCGCTTTAGCACGATATATTTCAAATGGTACTCTTGATAACGGCTTCAGCACGGATGGTAAATTGACTACTGCAATTGGGTCAGGCGATGATAAGGGTTATTCTGTAGCGATACAGCCTGATGGGAAAATTGTAGTTGCGGGATCTTCATACAATGGCTCAAATAATGATTTCGCTTTGGTACGGTATAATTCAGATGGCACCCTTGATAACACCTTCGGTGCTGATGGTAAATCCACCACGGCCATTGGTACCGGTTTCGATGATGCCTACTCTGTTGCCATACAGTCCGATGCAAAAATTGTAGTTGCAGGAAATTCATCAAATGGCTTAAATCAGGATTTCGCTATTGCCCGGTATTTTTCAGAAGGGATAATCTGCAGCCCTTGTGCTATACCAAATAATCTTCACTCGACGAATACTACACAAACAAGAACCACATTAAATTGGAACAAGCAACCGTGCGCCATTGGTTACAAGATCATGTATCGGACACAAGGTTCTGCCCAATGGACCACTTTAAATATTGACACGAATGTGAGCTTTAAAGCTATTTCAGGATTGAAAGCCAATACCATTTATGAATGGAGAATAAAAACAAAATGTCGTGATGGTATATTTAATTCTAACACCTGCATCCAAACTTTTCTAACCGATTTTGATCAGATCTCAGAGTCGGGGCATCATTTAACCGGTAAAGAACTTCTGAAAGAAATTTTGATTTACCCTAATCAAGCGAGTAGTCAAATTACAGTAGATGTTTCAGATTTTGAAGGAAGTGCTCAACTAAATATATTCAGTATTCTTGGAGTGAATGTGAGAAAGATGGAGCTGCAATTAGAGAGAGATAAGACCATATTATTAGATATTCAAAGCCTTCCTGCCGGAACTTATGAAATTAAGATAAACAACGATTCTGAATACAGAGTTGGAAGATTTGTAAAGCAATAAATCTATCTAAGGTTTTATTCGATTTGAATGGCCGTAAGTCCCATAAAAAACTCGCGTAATGAATTTCTGTAGCAGAAAGTTACTATGCATCTTCGCCGTGTGGAAGGTCAAAGTTTTTTCTTCACTCAATTTCTCTTATGCCCGGAAGGATATTTCCAGGAACACGCGGTCGCCCTTTCACTCTCACCCTCACTCTTTCATATCTTTGACCAAACTCACATCTTATGGGAATCCCGTTACTCATTGTCCTTCTTGTTGTCGGCCTGATTGTTATTGTCCTGTACAATTCACTCATCACAAAAAAGAATGCTGTCGCAAATTCCTTTGGAGCCATTGATGCGATGCTGAAGAAGCGCTACGACCTTATCCCGAATCTGGTTGAGACTGTGAAAACATACATGAATTACGAGCGAGACACCCTCACGAAAATTACGGAGCTGCGCACCAAGGCGATTGATCCCAATATTCCTCCAGATCAAAAAATTCAGCTCGAGAATCAAATCGGTTCAGCCATGCGTAACATCATGGTGCAGGTTGAAAATTATCCGCAGTTGAAAGCCAATCAGAACTTTCTGCAACTGCAGGCATCGTGGAATGAAGTGGAAGAACAAATCTCAGCAGCACGTCGCGCGTACAATGCTGCAGTGACAGATTACAACAATAGCGTTCAACAATTTCCTACAAACATTTTTGCACGCATGATGAATTTCTCAACCAAGTCTGTTCTTGAAATTCCGGATGAGGAACGGAAGAACATTAGTGCAAAAGATCTTTTCAAAAACTAAGGGGTTTAATGGTTCAATGGCTAAATGGTTATTGTTGGATAAAGCTATCCGTTGACAACCACCCCACAAGACCGTTGTAATTTAAACAGGCAATGAAAGAAACAGATAACAAACACCTTAATAAACTGTGGTTTGACTTTTATGTTAAGGAGTTTGAAGGTTCTCCAACAGACTGTTATAAAAAGTTTGACAAATATTATTTATGTCCTTGCTGTCATTTTCCAACACTAACTGAAAGACAAGGGTTTGAGATTTGTCCGCTTTGCAACTGGGAAGACGACGGACAAGACGACAACAACGCAGACAAAATATTGGGTGGACCAAATCAAAGTTATTCTCTAACGGAAGCCAGGCAAAATTTTAGAAATTATTTGACCATGTTCAGGCCGACAGACAAGAATCATTTTGAAAGAACAACTGTAAAAAAAATATTTGGTGGAAAAATTATAGCAGACTTGACAGTAATAAAAAAAGAAATCATTGCAAAATATAATTCGGCTATGACAACTAAGAATGAAGATGAGAAACAACAATTCTTAAAACAAGCAAATGATCTTGAGAATAAATTATGAAAAGGGCGCTTGGAAAATCCGCGACATCGCCAATACCGAAACCGGACATTTAGCCAATTGATCATTTCTATCCAATGAAATCTCCTGAAGAATTCGACAACTATTACAAGACCACGCTTGTCCCCATTCTTGAATTACTGGAACATGAACGGAAAAAAGTAGCAGGTGCATTTTGGAAAGTTGTTTTTTCAATCCTGCTTTTCATCCCGGTTATTCTTTTGTCTTTAGCATTTAAAAATCCATGGCTGTTCATTTTGCTATTGGCTCCGATATTTTTTGCGGTAAAAAACTCTTCTGAGTATTCAAAACGGAAAAGAGCTTATGTGCAGCACTTTAAAGAAGAGGTAATTACCGGCCTTGTGAAAACGATAAATGAGGAACTCAGTTATTACCCGCAATCACTCATTTCACAATATGATTATTGCGAATCAGATTTATTCCGAAGCCGGATCGATTCATACAGCGGGGGTGATTTGGTGGAAGGTAAAATTGTATTGACAAATCTTGCGTTTTCAGAATTGCACCACAGGGAAAAAAGAGAATACACTGATAACAAAGGCATTCGTCACACCCATTGGGTTACAATTTTTAAAGGAATTTTTTTTATTGCTGATTTCAATAAGAATTTTCGTGGGAGAACATACGTGCTTCCTGAATCGGGTTTTGATTTCCTGGGAGTGGGAACGATGCTGGAGCGCTGGTTCGAAGGCAGGGGTGATATAGTAAAACTGGAAAACCCGGTGTTTGAAAAATTCTTCAAAGTATTCAGCAACGACCAGATTGAAGCACGTTACATCATCTCCCCTTCCCTGATGGAACGGCTTGTGGAATTCCGTGAGAAGGTGAAAAACAGAATTTATGTTTCCTTCATTCACTCCAAAGTGTTCATCGCCATCCCACTCAGCAAAAATCTTTTTGAGCCGAATGAATTTTCCTCCGGCGTAAAATCAGATTACCTCAGGGAGTACTTGTTCTATCTCACTCTGGTCACAGACATTGTAGATGATCTCAATCTCAACACAAGAATCTGGACGAAGCAATAAACAGGACACCGGTGATATAAAGAATAGTTGCCCTGCTTCACCTACTTTCACTTTCACACACTCCGCAAAGAAATTGTTTCTAATATTGACTCCCCAAATTTCAGATCATCACATCACAGTGAATTTGAACTCAAAATTTTTTCTCTCATCATCATCTTTCATTTCTCACCCAAACACCTTCAAACATGGCCGGTAAAAAACAACCTAATGCAGTTGATGAATTCATGAAACTAATAAAAAAGAAAAATCCGCATGAGCCGGAATTTCACCAGGCAGTGCTTGAAGTTGCTGAAACATTGATTCCATGGCTCGAAGAGAATCCTAAATACAAGAATGCAAAGATCCTGGAGCGTATTGCAGAGCCGGACCGGGTGATCATGTTTCGCGTAACATGGATTGATGACAAAGGTGAGTTTCAGGTCAACCGGGGGTTCAGAATTCAGATGAACAATGCCATTGGGCCCTACAAAGGCGGATTGCGTTTTCATCCTACCGTTTATCTCGGCATACTCAAGTTCCTCGCGTTTGAACAAGTGTTTAAAAACTCTCTTACGGGTCTGCCCATGGGAGGCGGAAAGGGCGGAAGTGATTTTGATCCCAAAGGAAAATCGGATAATGAGGTGATGAAATTCTGCCAAAGCTTTATGACGGAACTCTGCCGCCATATTGGTGCTGACACCGACGTTCCTGCTGGTGACATTGGAGTAGGCGGAAGAGAGATTGGCTTTCTCTATGGACAATACAAACGCATGCGAAACAAATTCACCGGCGTGCTCACAGGCAAGTCCGTTGATTTCGGAGGAAGTTTAATTCGTCCGGAAGCAACAGGGTATGGTTGCGTTTACTTCGTGGAAGAAATGCTGGCAACAAGAAAGGATAAGATCAAGGGAAAAACGGTGGTTATTAGCGGTTCCGGAAATGTTGCACAATACGCGGCAGAAAAAGTGATGAAGCTCGGAGGCAAAGTAGTCACGCTCTCTGATTCAGATGGATACATTTATGATCCGCACGGAGTTAACGAAGAGAAACTTCAGTTTGTGATGGAATTGAAAAATGAACGGCGCGGGAGAATAAAAGAGTATGCTGATAAATATGCCTGCGAATATATTGCGCGTAAAACACCCTGGAGCGTGAAGTGCGACATCGCTCTTCCCTGCGCCACACAAAATGAATTGAATGAAGAAGATGCCAAGAAACTCACCCGCAACGGTTGCATTGCTGTTGCAGAAGGAGCAAACATGCCTTCCACCATTGAAGCAGTAAACTGGTTTATCAGGAAAGGAATTTTATATGCGCCGGGGAAAGCATCGAATGCCGGCGGTGTTGCCGTTTCAGGATTGGAGATGAGTCAAAATTCATTGCGCATGAGCTGGACGCGTGAAGAAGTGGATGCGCGCCTCAAAGAAATTATGAGAGTGATTCATCAGACATGTGTGAAATACGGGGGTGATGAAACCGGTTTGGTGAATTATGTGAAGGGCGCAAACATTGGTGGATTTGTGAAAGTAGCTGATGCAATGCTTGCGCAAGGATTGGTGTAAGCTGAGCTGATGCGTGAGTCATGAAATGATTTTTGTGTACCTTCAACGACTTGAAAGTAACGAGGACAACCCTTAACCTTTTGTGAGTACCTGATCACAAAAAAAGTAGCTGCAAAATGAATTTCGAAAAGGACATTTTTATCAGCTATGCTCACATTGATGATGAGCCAATGAGCGAGGGTATGAAAGGCTGGATCAGTGAGTTTCACAAATCTCTCGAAGTGCGTCTTTCGCAATTGCTCGGAAGTCACCCTGTAATATGGCGTGATGCAAGATTGCAGGGTAATGATTTTTTTGGTCCTGAAATCGTTGCTCAGTTTCCGAAGCTGAAAGTAATGATGTCAATCATTACTCCCCGTTATGTTAAATCTGATTGGTGTACAAAGGAAGTTGAAGAATTCTTTAAAGCTGCCAATGAGACCGGGGGTATAAGCATCGAAAACAAGGCGCGTATTTTCAAAATACTAAAAACCCCTGTTAAGTTAGATGCTCAACCGGAAAAGATTCGTGAAATCCTAGGATATGAATTTTATAAAGAAGATCCCACCACAGGCCGGTTTAAAGAGTTTGATCGCATTTTCGGACAGGAAATTGAACAAGCCTATTGGGCGAAACTTGATGATGTTGCTCATGATGTTGCTCAGCTTATTGAAAAGTTAGGAACCTCAGTAACTCCATCAACAAACGGAAACAAACCGGAAGTTAAAACAACTTCAGTCCCGGATACGACTTCTGCAAACGGTAGTGCAGCTAAGAGGAAGATTTATCTTGCGGATACCACCTACGACCTAAGAGATTACCACGAAAGTCTGAAGCGGGAGCTGGAAGACAATGGCTTCAGCGTTGTTCCAAATAAGAACATGACTCCCGTTGCTGATATATTCAAAAGCGAAGTGGAGACTTTTATTAACGATGCAATTCTTTCCATTCACCTTATTGGCTCATCTTACGGATTAGTACCCGAAGGGACTGACAAATCCATCATTGTCCTTCAAAATGAAATTGCAGCAAAGCAAAGTGCAGCGCGCAGCCTGAACCGTTTGATTTGGATTCCTCCCACAACAAAATCTGATGACGCAAGGCAGCAAAGTTTTATAGAGCAGTTAAAACACAGCGAAGAGTTGCAACAGGATTCCGATCTGCTTGAAGGAACAGTCGAGGAATTTAAGTTTGCCATATTCGATAACATCCGTAAACAGGAAGCAAAAGAGAAAGAGAAGGAAAATGCGCTGGAAAAAGAGAAGCAAAAAGAGAATAGCGCAGGAGGCAGTTTCACTGAAGGCGATGCAGGTCCGCGCCTGATATATATTATATGTGACCAGCGCGACTTAAGCGATACGAAGGCCCTGGAAGATTATTTATTTGATAGCGGGCATGAAGTTATGTTACCCATCTTTGAAGGTGAAGAAGCGCAGTTGCGAAAAGAGCACGAAGAAAATTTGCGGCAGTGCGATGCGGTAATTCTTTATTATGGTAATGCAAACGAATTGTGGCTGCGCAGCATGACCAGGGATTTGTTGCGACTTCCGGCGTTGGGTCGGGCCAAGCCCTTACTATCTAAAATAGCATACCTTGCCAATCCATCCACTCCGCAGAAGGAGCGTTTCCGGTCAAATGAATTGACAGTCATAAACGGACTCACCGGTTTCAATCCCCAGTTGCTGAATGACTTCATGGGAAAACTCAAATAACCCAATTGTAAATGGCTGATTCTTTAAAACTAAAAAATCCATTTGTAGGGTTAAGGGCATTTGAGGAACACGAAGACTATTTGTTTTTCGGAAGAGGAGTTCAGATAAATGATCTTCTTAAAAAATTCAGCACCAGCCGATTTCTTGCAGTAATCGGTTCATCAGGTAGTGGTAAATCTTCTTTGGTAAAATCAGGATTGCTCCCTGCCATTTATAGTGGCTTCTTGTCTGTGGGAAGAAACTGGCGTGTGGCCTTATTGCGCCCGGGCAACGATCCAATCGGTAACATGGCGCATGAACTTGCAAGTGAAGGCGTGTTGTATGAAAATACTCTCAACTCAGAAATTCCTTATCAGGCGATTACCGAATCAGCACTTAGACGCAGTGGGGGCGGGTTGGTGCAGGTATATAAGGAGGCGCATTTGGCTCCGACTGAAAATCTGTTAATAGTAATTGATCAGTTTGAAGAGTTGTTCCGGTTCAGCAAATACGAAGCGGAAGCAAATGAAGGGAAGAGTGATGCACTGAATTTTATAAACCTTTTGCTGACGGCAGCTCAGCAACGGGATTATCCGGTATACGTGCTCTTAACCATGCGTTCCGACTTTATAGGTGACTGTGCACAGTTCAGAGGTTTACCGGAAGCAATTAATGATGGTCAGTATCTCGTTCCCCGCATGACACGAGATGAAATTCGTGAAGCCATCACCGGACCTATTGCTGTCGGCGGCGCAAGGATTGCTCCGCGGTTACTCACCCGGCTGCTTAATGATGTGGGCAATAACCTCGATCAGTTGCCTATACTCCAGCATGCTATGATGCGTACCTGGGATGCATGGCAAAAGAAAAACAGGCCCACTGTTCCTATTGACATAGAGGATTATGAAAAGATAGGCGGTATGAGCACTGCCTTATCCCTGCATGCTGAAGAAGCATACGCTGAACTAACTACTGATAAGCTGCGACTCATTTGCGAGCTAATGTTCAAAGCGCTGACCGATAAAGCTGCCGATGTGCGGGGTACCCGCAGACCTACAAGTGTAGCCGATCTTAGTACGCTTGCAAGTGCAAGTGTTGAGGAGGTAATTCAAATAGTTGAAATTTTCAGAAGACCGGGACGCACATTTTTGATGCCGCCACCCGATGTGCCCTTAACTAAGAACTCCATCATTGACATATCGCATGAGAGCATCATGCGCGTGTGGCAACGCCTGATAAAATGGACTGATGAAGAAGCGCTGAATGCAGAAATCTATTTGCGGCTGTCAGATGCGGCACAACTTTACGCAGAGGGAAAAACTGATTTATGGCATAATCCGGAATTAGCAATAGGACTTAAATGGTATAATGCCAACCATCCCACGGCGCTTTGGGCTGAGCGGTATGATAAGAATTTCGAGAACGCAATCGTGTTCTTAAAAAATAGTGAGCAGGCTGCACTAATTCTTCAAAAAGAAAAGGAAAGAGCAGCCAGAAACAAACGGAGAGCTGCAATAGTGGCCATTATCACCTTAGCACTTATTGCAATAGGTGCGTTTATAGGAATTGGTTTTGTAAGCAGTGCTAAAAATGAGGCTAAGCGGCAAAAAATTCATGCGGATTCTCTGGCAATTGAAGCAGATACCAGCGCAGCGCAGGCTTTACGTGCAAAAGAAGCTGCGGATTCAAGTGCAGCTAAGGCGACGCGTGCACAATTAGAAGCCCTGGATGCAGCAGATCGCGCTGATGAAGCAAGAAGATTTGCACTAATGCAGAAAGAGTCTGCTGATATAGCCAGAAATGACGCAGAGCATCAAAGAAACTTGGCTGATACCGCCACGAAAGAAGCAAAAGTTCTCCTAAAGAAAGTTGCCGTTGCCCAGTATCAAAAACTAATACGCGAAGGGCCTACAGAAAAAAGTTCGATATTAAAAGATACGTTCGACTTTAAATTGATTGCATACGATTCTCATTTAAAATTTCTGGGGGTTCCAAGAAAGGATGATGAGTTGTATGAAAAACTGTATTACTGTTTAAAGGGAATCAATCCTAAATATGCAATAAAAGACACCGATTCAAAATTGTCTGATTCCGTTTCAATTGGAAGCACTTCATTCATTTATGCAAAGGATAAAAAACTGTACCTGGTTTTTTCAAAATCAGGTGAGGTGACTAAAGACTCCCTATTATTCAGGAATGCCATCAGTGCCATTGCTGTCGACCCTGCTGCAAAAAAACTTTTCATTGCAACAAAAAGTAAGGACATTACTATTTTAAAATATGATGCTGCCTACAAGACAACAACTGAAAACGAAATTGTTTTAGGTGGGGTAATTACGGCCATTGATTTTTATGCGGATCAAAAAAATTCGATCATCTTTTTCGGATTACAAACAGGAGAAACAGGATACATCAATTACAGCAACAAAAATGAAAGAAAGTATCAGCCAGTTTACCGGAATGATCTGGAATGGCCGGTTACCGCCGTAGATTTCTTCAAAAGAAAAACTGATAACAGGTATTATTTATTGGCTACTAACTCTAAAGGTAAAGCAGTAGTATATGAATCTGAGAATGCAAATGGACCCTTACAGAACTATCTCAATCCCGATACTAAGCTCATTGAGGTTGCATTGCCTGACAACTATGGACCTATTAAAAATGCAAAATATGATGAGGGGAGCGACCGCATTGTATTTAAAACCGGCAAGTTCAATTATAAGTGGAATCCATTTACAGAACAATTATTAACTGAACTTAAAAACCGGCTCGATGTAAAAAGAGCGAACCTGGAGACTGTAATAGCTCATACGAAACTCTATTAAATAAAATGAAACGCTATTTACAAATCGTACTTGCCTTTGTTCTGATATGTTGGAGCCGTCACGCTTTTGCTCAAGGCGCCGGTGATTTTCGCAGTAAGCAAACAGGCAATTGGCAAACTGCGGGTACCTGGGAAAAATTCGATGGAGCTCAATGGAATAATGCAATTACCGCACCTTCATCCTCCGATGGGGTCATCACCGTTTTAAGCGGACATACAGTCACTGTTAATTCAGTAGTAACTGCTGATCAAATTATTGTAAATACGGGAGGAACACTTGTTATAAGTAATAATATCATGACCGTAAATGATGGAGCCGGCAATGACCTCGATGTAAATGGCACCTTAACTTTCAGTGGTGGAACGATTCAAGGAACCGGGCTTATATCAATTAATGGATCTGCTACATTCACCTGGACTAATGGAACCATGAAAGGTAGTGGTATCACGAAAATCCTGTCAACGGCTACAGCAACCTTTAGTGGCAGCAATAATGGTATTGTACAAGGCACACGATCAATTGAAAACTTCACTTCAAATTTCGTTCTCAGCAGTTCAGCTAAAATTAACCTGGGGAAAGGAACAAGTTTCACGAACAAAACCGGTGGGTTAATTACCATTTCGGGAAATGGTGGCTTTGGCTTTTCTAATTCAGGATCGGGTGCTTCCAATCTTACCAACGAGGGAACCATCACAAAATCGGGAGGAACCGGAACCAGTAATCTTACGACAGATGCGAGCCAAACTTTCACCAATTCAGGTACAGTAAACGTGAACATGGGTACCGTCAATATTGCAGGTAGCGGTACCAATTCGGGTACTTATACGATTGCATCAGGGGCTACTCTCACGGGGAGCACCAGCATGTCATTTACCGGATCAACTTTTACTAACAATGGCTCAGTCGCATTAACATCACTGACATTCAGCGGAACTGCAGTCCAGTCATTGAATGGAAGTGGAGGAAATATAAACTCACTCACGATAGACAACCTAAGCGGCGTAAATACAGGCGGCGATCAAACAATTAATAGTTCTCTTTCCCTGACGAATGGAACCATCAATACGGGAATCAATAAAGTTATTATGGCTCCCGGTTCAATTGTATCAAGAACGAATGGCTGGGTAAATGGAAACCTTCAGAAGAATATAGCAACCGGAACAAATGTTTCAGGAACTTTTGAAATCGGGGATGCTTCTAACTATAGCCCGGCTACGGTTTTATTCAGCAGCGTTACTATCGCCGGTGATCTTGTTGCAATAGTTACAGGAAGTGACTATGCTGACTTCAGTGGTTCAGGAATAAATCCGGCAAAAAGTGTGAACCGCTATTGGAGTTTCAAAAATTCAGCAACAGTATTTACCACCTACAATATAACCTTAAATTATCTTTCTTCAGATAAGGATCCGGGGACTACTGAATCAAACTTCACGGTGGCAAAAAAAAGTATTGTATGGCAAAACCCTTTATCGGTAACTACAGGCAACAACACCATCACGGCAAATGGCTTCGGAAGCTTTAGTGATTTCATTATTGGCGAGCCTTCCTGTCCTGCCGCTGCCACGATCTCAGGCTCTGCATCAATTTGCAAAGACTTTAGTACAAATCTTACAATTACACTTTCAGGTACTGCTCCATGGTCCTTCACTTACAATGATGGAAGTAATGATATTGAGATTACGGGTATAAATACTTCCCCATATAACCTTACTGTTGCGCCAATAGTCAATACCACTTACACACTTATTTCAGTGAGTGACGCCAATTGTACAACCCCAGTGTTAAGCCAAAGTGCAACGGTAGCAGTAAATGAACGACCTGCTGCAATAATAACATCAACACCGACTGCAATTTGTTACGGAGATACAACAGATATTTCAGGAACAGTAGCAGCAAGCGGAGCATGGACATTAACTCTTTCATCCGGTAGCACAGATGAGGGAACCGGCAATGGTCCCTTCAACATTCCGGCATCACCATCTGATACTACTATTTATACAATCTATTCACTAATTGACCAATCTTGTTTCGCTCTTCCAGCCGATCTTACCGGAACAGATACAGTAATGGTAAGACCCAAGTTGCAGGCAAATATCACAAATACCAGTACGAGTATTTGCAATGGTCAAACAACCATTATTTCAGGAACTGTAACGGCGGAGGGAAACTGGACATTGGTAATTGATCCCGGCGGAATAGATACAAGCGGGACAGGAAATGCGAACTTCAACATTGAGGTAACTCCATCCACAACTACTACCTATACTATTTCTTCGCTAAGCAATGATACGTGTTCTGCACTTGCAGCCGACCTTAGCGGTTCAGCAGTTGTATTTGTGAATTCTGATTTGAGCGCTGCAATAACCTCCATTGCTGACACGACAATCTGTTATGGTGGCACTGCTTATATAAAAGGAACTGTAACAGCCAATGGGCCATGGACGATCAAACTTTCTTCCGGTGATGAATTATCAGGATCGGGTAGTTCTTTTAGTATTCCTGTATCACCAGATACAGTAACAATTTATACAATTGTTTCGCTTAAAGCCGGATCTTGTTCTGCACCTGATAATAATTTGACTGACACCGCAACGGTAATAGTAAGAAAGAAACTAAAAGCCAAAATTGCTTCAGACCAGGAAACTATTTGTATTGGACAGCTAATATATATTCACCTAAAAAAAATAACAGCACCGGGAAACTGGACCTTAACTCTTTCTACGGGCGATTCTATTACAGGACATGATTTCAACAATAAGGACACCACCATTTCAGTCTCACCTTCTTCAACTACAATCTATACCATTACTTCTTTGACGAATGGAACTTGCAGTGCGCTTGCAGAAGATCTCAAAGGTTCTGCAACCGTCACCGTTAATTCACCCCTGTCGGCAAGTATAACGAGTGCTGATGCAACTATTTGTTATGGTGATTCAGTTACTATAAGCGGGGCTGTAACTGCTGACGGAACATGGACATTGAATCTCTCACCAGCCGGCTCTATTGCAACATCAGGGAATGCCTTTAATATCAAAGTAGCACCAACTTCCACCACTATCTATACAATCCATTCGTTGACCAACGGAGTTTGCTCCGCTCTTTTAAGCGATTTAACAGGCAGTGATACAATTACAGTTAAGCCGAAATTATTTGCGTCAATCACGGATACAACACAAACAATATGCCTGGGAGAAACAGTAACTATCCCTGTGACGGTTGGGGGCACCGATGGAGAGGACTGGAACTTTACACTTTCAAATAATCAAATTGTTAATGGCATCGGAGACACATTCATCAATATAATAGTTTCACCCGACACAGCTACTACCTATACCATTTCTTCATTGAGCGTCGGAACGTGTTCGGCTCTATTATCCGATCTTAATGGCACTGATACAGTTATTGTAAGCCCTATTCCTACAGTTGATATACCGGCAAGCCAAACGGTTTGTAATGGCGGAAGCACTTCACTGATCCATTTTACCGGTATCGCAACATCATTTGACTGGACAAATGATGATACATCAATTAATCTTGGCGCAGGCGACTCGGGAGACATTAGTTCATTTACGGCAACTAATGCAGGGAATAGTCCTTCGGTGGCAACGATTACAGTTACACCTATGTACACCTTAAATGAAGTTATATGTTCAGGTACGTCACAAAGTTTCACCATTACTGTGCTACCTACTCCTAACGTTATCCCTGTCAACAGTCAAACAGTCTGCAATGGTGCCAATACTGTCGCTATTGATTTTACAGGTATTGCGACTGAATTTAATTGGACTAATGATAATCAATCTATAAATCTTCCTCCGATTGGCTCAGGAAACATAGGGTCATTTATCGCGTTGAATAATGGAATCCAAACTGAAGTGGCAAACATTGCAGTAACACCATGGTATTCACTTAACGGAGTATCTTGTTCAGGAGATACAATACAATTCCATATCTATGTAAATCCTACTCCGAATGTCTTTGATCCGGGCGATCAGGTCGTTTGCAATAATGAATTGACTAATCAAATTATGTTTAACGGTGCAGTTAGCGGCGCGATCTATAGTTGGACATTTAGCTCAGACATCGGAATGGGGTTAACAGGCACGGGTAACATCGCTCCGTTTCCCGCCATTAATTCTAGTGATGATCCCATAACGGCAGTAATAACCGTTATCCCGGAAAAGAATAGTTGTATTGGAGATACTCAGACCTTTATCATCACCGTAAACCCATCACCAAAAGTTAATCCTATAGCTGATACAACCTATTGCAATGGAGACAGTACTTCGGAAATACCTTTTTCAAGTCCCACTGCAGATTCGCTTTTCTATTGGTCAAATAATAACACCTCCATTGGATTAACCAATCAGGGTATTGGATATTCCTTACCCGCTTTTCTTGCAATGAACTCAAGTACAACACAATCAGACACTGCCGTAATAACTGTTTCTGCCAAAGCGAATGGGTGTGAAGGTCCTGAAAGTACCTTTAACATTATCATCAATCCATCACCTCCTTCCCCATTGTTTAATTCATTCGCCGTAAATGAAGATACCATAAAACTCTGCGCTGGTTCAGAGAATATCAATTTCAATGTGATCTCTCCTATGAATACCGTTACATACTCGTGGTCGGTATTTCCGGAAACAGGAGTTGACATTGGCGTTGCTAATGATCCAAACACGGTGATATCATTTAATGATATTGGCTTTTATACAGTAACACTAACGGCAACAAATCCACTCGCATTGGGAAGCTGCACTGCTTCAGAATCCCAGATAGTTAATGTGAGTGCAGATAACAATTCGATTATTGAAAGAGCAATCATTTTGAAGCAACCCGGTAACCTGCTTGTTTACCCTGACAATTCACTGGATGGCTATCAATGGGGATATGATTCAATTATTGAATTCACAGTCAATGATACAATTCTCGGCCCTCCGTTTCCTATTCCCGATCGGGTGTACCAGGTATTTATACCCCTGCAAAGACTTATTAATGCGAACGGACAATTGGAAACCATTGACCATGCATATTGGGTATTGTTGAGAAGAGGTGCCTGCAGCAGCAAGGTTTACTACAACGGACCTTATGCCTATTTAAAGCCCGCTGAAGAAACTGATGATGACCTCACTATTGGAGTTAACGTCTATCCCAATCCCAATGATGGCAGTTTTAATATTTCACTTCATGGAAATATTTACGGCAACATCATCACAAGAATTTTTAACATGCTGGGAGAAAAAGTCTATGAAAACACATTTTTGAAAAACCAAAACGAAACCACATATAGAATTGATAACCTGATTTTGCCTGATGGTATTTATATGCTGGAATTAACTAAGAGCGATCATCAAAGAGTAAGTGCAAGAATTATCATCACCAATTAATGAGGCGCCACATGCGTACCGGAATAATACTAATGATTTTACTTTTTCCTGCACTCGCCTTCGGGCAGGTGAACACAACACATATTGACAAGAGTGAGGCGGAGGAGAAAATATTTGAACTTGTGGCAACATGGTCTTTGGGATTAAACAATGAAGGTGAAGCTCCTGCTGATATCAGGTCTTATAATAAATTCGTAAGTCTCTTTGATTCCAATGCAACAATTATCAATGACATTAATGCGATTTATTTCCCTGCTTCTTCGAACGATCCGCATCCTTATAAAACGAATTCTAGCCCGGTTTCAGTTGAGTCCTATGCTCACAATGTTGTATTGCAGTTCAAAAACCTGAATGTTGATACTCTTTATATTCGCTATAACCTGGACAGCATCAATAATGATGTTGTCAATGTAACCCTTAGAAAAACAGTTTCGGGCGAAAAGCGGAGGCAATATGTTTTTGATGATACCACTGCATTGGCAAATAACCTGATAAAATATAAAACTGAGAAGTACGGCGTTGAAAAAATTGATACTTCCGGAGTGATCGCCGCGATCAATAAATTAATTGCCAATGGAAATCAGGCCTACCTATTTACTACATCAGACTCCGTTGAGATCAGGTTGGTAAAGAAGGATAACACTGTAAAGATCAGCAGCATCAGGATTCTCTCAATCATAGATACGCTGAGCTGCAATAATGACTCTGATAACGACGGAGTACTTGAAAACGAAGATTGTGATAAAGGAAAACAAGGCGATATAACTGCTCTTGGCTGTATTGACAACGACCTTGACGGAGTGAGAGATGGGGTCGATAAATGCCCATACATATTTGGTGACTCCAAAAATGAAGGGTGTCCCTTAACTTATTTTACAACAAGGTTTGAACTCTCAGGCGTGCTCTCTTTGCAGTGGAATTCAGCCGATATGAGCATGCCTGAATTAGATAAGCTCGGCTATGAATCAATTGACCCAAGCTTATCAGCGAGGGGTAGTTTGCAGGGCAAGAGTATAATCCAAAGTTATCCGTTTAGTATAGGCCTCACATATTTTTTCAGCAGGAACAAGAGGATGGGAATTTATTTGGGAGCTGATATTGCAAGTTATAAAGCAACCTACACAGTCAATGATCCTGCTGTTTATACATTTAGGTCAAATGATGGCTCCCCCGATGATTATCGCAGGCGAATTACTCTTCATGCGGGATCATCGGAAACAATAAACCATAGTGTTCTTAACTTCCCGCTGCTATTCACATATAGATACAGACCCGGAAAATTGACCAAAAGGGATCAAACGATACCGAATTGGTTTATTGAGTTTAGTGCAGGTCCATCATTAATTATGCTCGCTAATACTTCGGATTATAATTCAAATATAGACTTTGAAGGTCTGTACCAGGTTGACACATTAGATCAACATGCTTTTACTTACTATGATACCTTTGACCCTGGGTCCACGTGGAATGTCTGGCTTACTGCAGATAAAATCAATGCGCAATCTGAATCTCCCGGGGCCACCACTGTATTTGCTTTACTGGATAGCGCCGGCTACGATTTTGCAGTTGACAAGAACTATAACGGCAAGGAAAATAGCAGCACATCAAGCTTCGCCCTCAATGCAAAGCTGGATATGTGCTATAAATTTAATGACAGAGACCGCTTTGCCCTGAAATTCGGCGTGAGTGCAACAATCGCAACCTTGCCCAACCATTCAAATGGATATACACTTATAGATAAAACAACAGATCCGTACAATTCCATTTACAACAGCCAACCGGGAACGATTTATTTATCTTACGGCCTGCATTTAGGATTTATTTGGCAATGGTAATATATTAATATTAGCTCAACAGATAAAATGCTTTGTGAAAGCCCCGTTGCACTATAAATGTGACTGAAAATTTCAGGACACTTCTATTGCTTGGTCATAGTCAGACAGGACAAAGCGTTCATTTGTCTAAAAAATTAACTTCCACGCTCTTCAAATTATAGTAACCAGTCATTTCTAAATCGCGGCGCCTGCAATTCCCTCAAATCCATTTCCCTATATCCATCATTCCTCCTCCATATTTCTTACCTGCTCTTAACAGAATACATAGAGTTTCTATATCTTAACCTAAGACAAAGTTAAAAGACACTCTAATGTTAACTGGTCTTTCCTTCTGGCACATGTATTGACTTCTTTTCTTGTATTTCCCAATAAATTTTTTCACGCTAAAATTTTAACATTATGAAAATGACAAAAAAATTTGCGCTGGCAAGTTTATTTCTTGCTGTAATTGCATTTTCAGCTTGCCAAAAAACTGGATTCTCTCCTGCGTCTACTGAATCAATTCTTGCAACCGACAATGCACGGATAGACAATGAATCCGATAACGTTGACGCCCTGGTAAATGCCATAGCCCTGACGAATGGTATGAGCCTCAGCGGAGGAAAACTCGAAGGCCCAGGCATTTTTGGTAACATCACTTTACCTGTGTGTGCTACAGTAACTATTGATACTTCTTCAGATCCTAAATCCATCACGATTGATTTCGGCTCAACACCTTGCCTTTGCGATCAGTGGGATGGATTGTATCGCCAGGGAGTTGTTGAAGCACAGTGGACAGGACCCTATCACCAGGCAGGAAGTGTGCTTACCATTACCACCACGAACTATTTCCGCGGCGTCAGTGCTGACCAAATGGATCAAATTGATTTCAACAAAACGGTGACAAACACGGGACTTAATGCCAGTGGTAACATGCAATTTCACAGTGTTGCCACCGTGAACATTACTTATTTTAACGGAGAAACTGCAAATTATGCAGCAGATAAAATCAAAGAATGGACAGAGGGTGCATCAACTTCTGATCTTAATGATGACGTGTATTCGATCACCGGGAGTGTAACCGGCACGAACAGAAATGGAGTGGCATTTACAGCAACAATCACAACACCAATAATCAGGAATGCCTGCCAATGGTACGTAAGTGGTGTTGTTGAACTCGTGCGGGCTAACCTGCCAACTATTACTCTTGACTACGGAAACGGTAATTGCGATAATGTCGCAACGATCACCGTGAACGGTCAAACGATAACCATCACGCTGAAGTGAGGGTGTTTGCAAAGAGAGAACGGAGCAATTGGAAACGGTTGCTCCGTTTCTTTTTTATGGTCACTATTCGCAATTCGATTCTTCATCACGCTGGGCTGTGAAATCATCGTATTGCTGAACGCCGTGACAGAATGAGAAAATATATGAGAAAAATTGCGATAACTTTCGAAAATGAATTTAGTCATGAAAGCAATTTTGTTTTCAATAATTCTGCTTCTCACAGGACTGGATGTAAGCGGGCAACTGTTTTACTTTGGCGCCGGTTCAAACCTGTCGTTCACAAAACCAAAACCACTTGATTTTATTATTCAGCGCTACAACGAAACCCGCACTGACTGCAGCGTGCTTTGCCTGAGTGATGAGATTGAAAATTTCAGAAACATAAGTGGTGTATCAGTGTTGTGCGGTTATGTAGGTGATGGCGGGCTGCTGCTTGAAGCGGGGTGGGCCGGAAGAAATGATATAGTGACTGCTCAGGGTACTCCTGCCGGTGATGTGCTGCAGCAACGTGATCTCAAGCTGAGAGCAAATACCCTCACCCTTGGTTTAGGATACATCGCAGGAAATGAAGCAAACGTGCGCCCTGGAATTAATTTTTCAATGGATTTCGGATCACTGAAAACGTTTTCGAGAGCAGGGGAAGCATCCGGAATAAAGGATAAAAAGTATGATGAGATAACCAAAAATGTGAATCTTGCCTTTTCCATTGCAGGTAATTTATTTTTTCTTTTTGGAAGGACTGGGTATGTTGGATTGCTCCTGAAACCATACTACCAGCTTGCAGTATTCGATATAGATTTCTCCGACCTCAATGCAGCCATCAATCCGGCTACATTTGTTGACGATGATTTGGATTCACAAAAGGGGAAAGTGAGCACTTACGGAATAACGATTGCCATTATTCTTGCCGGAGACGGATATGAGTCTCCAGGAGCGAACAGCAGAGCTCTGCAACAACGTTGACGACAACTGCAATGGATTTCGATTTCCGATAGTTGTTCAAACCAACGCTTTCACCGGCGCAGCAACACGATTATATTTTTTCCGCCAAAAAAACCGATTGAGAAGTTTCGCCATCCACGGTAACGATTGATCGAGACGCTTTTTTTCTTCTGCAGATAATGAATCATGAAGCCAGGGAATCATATAAGACAGGTAGGTCATTGGAGCTTTTCTTTTCACCTGTTCTTCAATGCGCCGCTGATCCGCGGGAGAAAAGTGTGTCGTCATCTTTTCATGGATGTATTTTTCTTCTCTGGCAATGTGTGATGAAAAAAGCTGCAACAATTCTGAAGTGTATTTTACAAGTGATGACTTCAGGTTTTCAATTGAACCGCTTCCACGCTCAACTTCACCAATCAACCGCTTGATCTCATCTATGAGAAATTGAAGACGGTTGTGCTCGACTTCCATCGCCTCGATAATTTCTGATGGTTCATTCATCCTCTTCTCCACCTCAATGAACAATATATCGTCCTCCGCCTGATGATGTGCCTCCATCATGTTCCAATAGAACTCATACCACCTGCGAAACCGGCTGATCTGTTCTTTTGAAAACGAATCAATCCGTTGAGCCAGCGCATTCAGCATCTGCGTATCGCGCATGAGTGCACGATGGGCAAAGAAGGAGCCCTGCATCACGAAATCATATTTTGGTTGGAGAGCCATTGAAACTCTTTGCGCCTTCAAAATTAAGAAGAAGTCATTGCGGTTCGTGACTATGAAATTTTCTTCCTTGTAAGAAAACTTAATTTTGAAGCGCACAGTTTAGAAGGAAATCAGAATAACTTCAAAAAGTTTATGAAAAGTTTCCGTGGATTTATTTGGGTAATCATCATTATTGTTGCTTTGGTTCTTTTTAAAATCTTCTTCCTGAAAAATAATTCGAACGGCTCTGCAGTGGCTCCGAAAAAAACCAGTACGCCGGCAGTGAACGCTATGGTCATAAAGCCGCAAACGCTCAACAATGTTGCCCAGGTGACCGGGTCGCTGCAAGCGAATGAATTTGTAAACCTGCAGCCGCAAGTGAGCGGTATGATTACCGGGTTGTATTTTAAGGAAGGAGACTTTGTGAAGAAAGGAACATTGCTTGTGAAAATTAACGATGCGAATTTGCAGGCGCAGTTGCAAAAGCAGCAAGCTGCCCTCGAGGTCGCTAAAAGCAATCTGGCGCGCGAAGAAAAACTTTATAAGCTGAGTGCAGTAAGTGAGAGTGATTACAACGATGCTCAACTGAGTGTAAGATCATCGCAGGCCGATATAGAATTCACACAAGCTGAAATTGACAATTCAGAAATTCGTGCGCCCTTCGACGGCGTGATTGGTGTTCGAAATGTAAGTCCGGGTGCGTTTGTAATTCCCGCAACCATCATCGCAACACTTTATCAATCCAACCCGATCAAAGTGGAATTTGATTTGCCTGAAAAATTTGCATCGCAGATGAAAGCGGGAACATCAATTTCATTTACCGTGCAGGGAAACACAAAAAAATATGAGGGAAAAGTGTATGTAATAAATCCGGGAATCAATCCCGATACGCGCACACTCTCCGTGAAAGCCCTGGCAAACAACGACGGATCATTGCGCCCGGGAAGCTTCGCAAATATCTCTATTGATCTCGGTACCGATTCTTCAGCGCTGCTGGTGCCGACACAAGCGTTGATCCCGGTGTTGAACGGCCAGCAAGTGTTTGTTGCACATCATGACACTGCCTTCAACGCCCCCGTAGAGATAGGAATACGAAATGATACAGCAGTACAAATTACGAGTGGAATTCATCCGGGTGATACCATCATCACTTCCGGCATTTTATTTCTTAGACCAAAAATGAAGGTGCAATTGAAAAATGTACGATAGCGACGTCATTGCCAGGAACGAAGCGTTAGCAATGAGTGAGAGGGTGACGAAGCAATCCCCAAGAGTTGTGAGAAGGTCAAGGGATTGCTTCGAAAAGCATTCGCACCAGGCTTGCGCACTTTTTCTCGCAATGACGATCAGTCGTCAATTATAAATCATCAATCAAAAATGTCTCTTCCAACTCTCAGCATCCGCCGCCCTGTCCTCTCGATCGTGATGTCACTCGTGATCATCATCTTCGGAGTCATTGGGTTTAAGTCGCTTGGGGTTCGCGAGTTTCCCGCCATTGATCCGCCTGTTATTACAGTAAGCACGAATTACAAAGGCGCGAATGCTGAGGTGATCGAATCACAAATCACTGAGCCGCTGGAGAAAGCAATCAATGGCATCCAGGGAATCAGGAGCATTTCATCAACGAGTGCTCTTGGCAATTCGCAGATCAGTGTCGAGTTCAATCTCAACACTGATCTGGAAACTGCGGCGAATGATGTGCGTGATAAAGTGTCGCAAACTGTCCGCCTTCTTCCGCAGGATATAGATGCCCTCCCCACCGTCACCAAGTCCGATGCGAGCGGTGATCCTATTCTTTCCATGACCGTGTCAAGCGATACACGAAACATTCTTGACCTGAGTGATTATGCAGAAAACGTAATTGCGCAGCGCCTGCAAACCATTCCCGAAGTGAGCAGCGTTCAGATCTGGGGGCAAAAAAAATATGCCATGCGCTTATGGATTGATCCGAATAAACTCGCTGCGTATGGATTGACATTGCTCGATGTGCAGAATGCGTTGCATGCGCAGAACGTAGATCTTCCCGGAGGAAAAATTGAAGGATACCACACCGAGCTAAACGTGAACACGCATGGTCAGCTCGTAACGTCCGATGATTTCAACAACATGATTTTGAAAACAAGCGGTACTCAAACCGTAAAGATGCGTGACGTGGGTTATGCCATGCTTGGCGCAGAACAGGAAGAAACAAATTTGAAATTCAACGGCGTGCCGATGATCGGTGTAGCTGTTGTGCCGCAGCCGGGTGCGAACTACATTAATATCTCGAATGAATTCTACAAGCGCAAAGCACAACTCGAAAAAGAAGTTCCGAAAGATATTCAACTCGGAATCGCGATGGACAACACGCAGTTCATCCGCAAGAGTGTGAAAGAAGTTGGTGAAACGATTGGCATTGCGGCACTGCTCGTGATTATGATCATCTTTCTTTTCTTCCGCGAATGGATCATTGCCATTCGACCGCTCATTGATCTTCCGGTCTCGCTTATCGGCGCATTCTTCATCATGTACATAATGAATTATTCCATTAATGTTCTCACGCTACTCGCAATCGTGCTTGCGACAGGGCTGGTAGTTGATGATGGAATTGTAGTGACGGAAAATATTTTTAAGAGAATTGAAAAAGGAATGAAGCCCAGGCAAGCCGCCATCGAGGGATCGAATGAAATTTTGTTCGTAGTAATTTCTACTTCTCTCACACTCATTGTGGTTTTCATGCCCGTGATTTTTTTGCAGGGATTTGTCGGAAAACTTTTCCAGGAATTCGGAGTAGTGCTCGCGGGCGCAGTCCTTATTTCCGCTTTCGTTTCTCTCTCGCTCACACCGATGCTGAATGCATATTTGGTGAGAAAAAATTACAAGCACTCATGGTTCTACATAAAAACAGAACCTTTCTTCGAATCACTCAATTCAAATTATGAGCATCTGCTCAACAGCTTCCTGAAATGGCGTTGGCTTGCTTTCGTAATCATTGGGGGAGCGCTCATAGTTATGGTGGGCTTCTATATATTTCTTCCTTCAGAATTAGCACCGTATGATGATCGAAGTTTGATTCGAATGTCAGCGACAGCACCGGAAGGATCTTCTTACGAATACATGACCGGCTTTATGGATCAGCTCGGGCAATATATCATGGATTCTGTTCCTGAAAGAAGAGCACTGCTTACGGTTACTGCCCCTTCGTTTACCGGAACCGGTGCAGTGAACACCGGCTTTGCCCGTCTCATGCTCGTTGATCCTTCACAGCGGGATCGCTCACAACTTCAGGTAATGGATAAATTGTCAGCGAATCTTTCGAAGCTCAACAATGCGCGCGTGTTTGCATTTCAGCAGCAGACGATACAGGTTGGTTTCAGGCCCGGGTTGGCGGTGCAGTTCATCGTACAAGCGCCGAACTTTGAGAGGCTGAAAGAAGTGATTCCTAAATTTATGCAGGCGGCAGCAGCAGACCCTGTGTTCCAGGGAACTGATGTGAACCTGAAATTCAACAAGCCGCAACTCGATATCACGATTGACCGGGCACGCGCAGCAAGTTTGGGAGTGAACGTGAGTGATGTTGCACAAACACTTCAGCTTGCTTACAGCAGTTTGCTCTTCGGATATTTCCAGAAGAACAACAATCAATACCAGGTGATCGGTCAAGTACTGCGCGACAATCGTGATCAACCACTCGATCTCAAATCACTTTATGTGCGTAACAACAAAAGCGAGCTCATTCAACTCGACAATGTGATTCAGATGAAGGAGGAGAGCAGCCCGCCTGCCATCTATCACTACAACCGTTATGTAAGTGCCACCATCTCTGCGGGATTAGCGACGGGAAAAACCATGGGCGATGGAATCAATGAGATGAATAAAATCGCTTCAAAGGTTTTGGATGATAGTTTTTCAACCGCACTCACAGCGGGGTCACGGGATTACGCTGAGAGTTCTTCGAATCTTGGCTTCACACTTATACTCGCAATCATTTTGGTTTTCCTCGTGCTCGCCGCGCAGTTCGAAAGTTTTATTGATCCTTTGATCATTATGTTTACTGTGCCTCTCGCGTTTGCCGGTGCATTTCTATCCCTCTGGTATTTCAATCAAACGCTTAATATTTTTTCAGAGATCGGAATGATCATGCTCGTCGGTTTGGTGACGAAGAATGGAATCCTCATAGTAGAATTCGCCAACCAGCAGCGGCGAAAGGGAATGGCGAAGATGGAAGCCATCAAATATGCAGCAGTGATGCGCCTTCGCCCAATCCTGATGACAACCATTGCAACCATCTTCGGTGCTTTTCCTATTGCATTGGCTCTCGGTTCCGGCGCACTCAGCCGCAGAGGCATGGGCTTCGTGGTGATGGGTGGATTGCTGATTGCGCTGGTGTTTACATTGTTTGTGATTCCGGCGATGTATTCTTATTTATCGAGGGCGAAGAAGGTGGAGGAGGAAATTTCAAAGGTAGAAGAGAAGGAAATGGCGGAGGCATGAGGAGAAATTTTTTGACGTACTACAATTGTAGTCACTTCATTCGATTTTTCCAATTGGCAAAAAGGAATTTACATGATGAGATTGCAGAGTGAAAATGGAATTGGAGTGGAGAGCTTGGTGGTGCAGTGAGCAGCAACAGAATCGTCATTGCGAGTCCCGATTTTTTGATCGGGACGAAGCAATCCCCCACGATTTGACATAGTCTGATGAGATTGCTTCGTCGCGCGTGCCCACATTGCTCTCCCTTCGCTCCTTGCAATGACGAGACCAACACATTTTATTCCATTCACATCATCGACTCACAATCACGTTGTAACTTTCGCCATGAAATACTTCGGTAATGAAAGCAAGAAGTTATTTTCTTTTCATGTTTGCAATGGTGTTGAATTCATCGGCACAATCACAAGATTTTCTTTCTCTCGATCAGGCGATCTCCATCGGTCTTCATCAGAATTACCAGGTGATCATTGACAGCAACAATGTGCAGGCAGCGGCATTGAACAATTCTCCGGGCAATGCCGGGTTCCTTCCTTCACTGAACTTAAATGGCTTTTATACCTACAGTGACAACAACATCAGCCAGCAATACTCCAACGGAACAGAACTCAATCACAACAACGCCATTACCAAAACAACGAATGCCAATGCAACACTCACCTGGATGTTGTTTGATGGCGGTCGCATGTTCGCCACTGCAAAGCTGTTACACTTGCAGGAAGATCAATCACGCACCGTGAGTAAAGAGAATTTGCAAAACCTCATTGCAAACATCATGAATGCTTATTACAATGTAGTGCAGCAAAAACAATTGCTCGTGCAGATTGACAGCAGCCTGAAATATTATGATGTACAATACAACACCGCAAAAAATTTACAGAACAATGGGAAGGGAACGCGGCAGCAGGTGTTGCAATCACAGATTGATCGCAACGCAGAGCAGTCACAATACTACCTGCAGGTGAATGTGCTGCTTGATGCAAAAACAAATCTTAATCAGCTTCTGCAGCGTAACCCTGATCTTGATTTTGATGTGCCGGATTCCATTCCGCTCCTTTCAAATCTTACTGTCGATACCACGGAGCAATTCCTGCGGCAACACAATCCATTGCTGATGGAAGCGAATCGCAACGTAGATATTCAAACTGCAATTCTCCGGCAGGACCGCTCGCTCTTTCTTCCCCAACTCACATTTAACGGCGGCTATGGGTACAACAAGACATCTTCATCAGCAAGCTTTTTTCTTCTCAATCAAAACCAGGGATGGAATGCAGGCCTAACACTTAGTTATAATTTATTCGACGGTTTTAAAACACGCAATCAGGTTGGCATTTCAAAAATCAACATCGAGAATGCGCACCTGCAATACCGGCAAGTGCTGAGTGAAACGCATAGTGGTTTGAGCAATGCGTATCACAAATACAAAGCGGCGTTACAGCAGATGATATTGCTGCAGCAAAATCTTCAGCTCGCACGCGAGAATTTATACATCGCCCTCGAAGAATTTAAGCTGTATGCCATCACACAAATCACCTTGCAGCAAGCGCATAAATCGTATGATGATGCAGGAGCGGCATACGTAACTGCAACGTACGCGGTGAAATCAGCGGAGATAAATTTGTTGTTGCTGAATGGCTCTTTGGTGCAGTAGCTTACTTCGATTCACCTCATAAACATCCTCATCACCCGCCCTTTCATCTTCGTAAACGGTTTGTACCGAAACGGCAAATCAATCCAGGTTGCTTTCTTCATCACACCTTTGTAATGCGTAAACGTATCGAAACTCCACTTACCATGATAGGAGCCAATGCCACTGGTACCGATGCCACCGAATGGCAAATAAGAATTTCCCAAATGCTCAATGGTGTCATTTACTGATGCACCGCCGTAAGAAACTTCCTCCAAAATCCGTTGCTGAAATTTTTTGTTGCCGGAAAAAATATAAAGTGACAATGGTTTCGGCTGATGGTTGATGGCGTCAATCACTTCATTCACCGAATCGAAAGGAAGCACCGGCAGCAACGGTCCAAAAATTTCTTCCTTCATAATAGGATCATTCCAGTGCACATCCTCAAAAAGTGTCGGCTCGATCTTCAGTTGTTTCTCATCCGTTTTTCCGCCGAGTAAAACTTTTCCGCCCCTCATCAAATTCTTTAGGCGCTCAAAATGCTTTTGATTGATGATGCGCGGGTAGTCCTCATCGTTCAGTGCTCCTCTCGGATAAAACTGATTGAGAGATTTCTTCACTTCATTCACGAAAGCATCCTTCACGTTTTTATGAATGAGCAAATAGTCCGGCGCCACACAAGTCTGCCCGGCTGCAATAATTTTTCCCCAAATCATTCTTCGCGCAGCGAGTTTCAGGTCAGCAGATTCATCAATGATGCAGGGAGATTTCCCTCCCAATTCCAGCGTGTAAGGAACAAGATTTTTGGCAGCAGCCTGTGCAATAATTTTTCCAATCTGGGTGCTTCCTGTATAAAAAATATAATCCGGAGGAAGTTCTATTAATTGTTGACTCACTTCCGGTCCACCTTCAATCACTGCAATAAATTCGGCAGGAAAAGTTTCATTGAAAATTTTCCTTAAAGTGGCTGCGGTGTTCACCGCGTGCTCTGATGGTTTCAGGATCACACAGTTTCCTGCTGCAATAGCGCCAATAAGCGGAGTGACAGAAAGCCAGAAAGGATAGTTCCATGGCGCAATGATCAAAACAGTTCCATACGGCTCTCTATAAATTTTACCCCGGGAAGGAAAACTGAAAATCATTCCAGGAACATTTTGCGGCTGCATCCATTCATTCAAATGATTTTTGATGAAACGTAATTCCGCCAGTGACGGACCAATCTCCGTCATGAAAGTTTCCTGCGGCGCTTTGTTGAGGTCAGCGTGTAATGCTTCTGTGATTGACGCTTCATGCTTTTTGATAGCGGCCCGAAGTGATTTCAATTGTTCAATTCGAAACTTGTAAGGCCGGGTAATGCCTGACTGAAAATAGCTTCGTTGCTTTTCAAGCACAGAAGAAAAATCGTTTGCCATAGAATGAAGGTAGAAATTCTCAGCAGGACTCCTATCCGACAAAACTGAATTGAAGTGGTAATTTTTAATTAAAAATAATCAGTACCAAAAAATTTTATTTCTATACGCTTATTTTATTCCTGCAGTACTGTGGGATAATCATTCTTTGCATTTTTAAAAAGTTGGTGTCCTCCTTATACAAATGAAAAGTGTTCAAACAGATTTTATTTCTGGTTGAACACCTGACTAATGCCCTGCGTGTGTGTTTCATGGCAGCAAAGAGGGCAGCACAAAATTATTCGCTGTCAAAGATGAGCACCCGAAAATAGCTTATGAATGAAATCATGCTTAGCAGGAAAAATGCGTTACTGAACGGGAATACTTTCAATATCAACGGCGGCTCATCTCGTTTCTGCGGTAAGCCATTTCTTAAAATTTGAAACCCGTTCAGCGCTCACGGCAGTTTCCATTTCAATCGGAGGATGCAAATTCAATTTCACCCTTGATTTCGAAATAACATACATCTCGCGAATGGCTTTGCTGTTGACAATGAGCTGACGGTTGATGCGGAAAAACATTTTGGGATCCAGAATTTTCTCAAGCTGATCGAGTGTGTAATCAGAAGGATATTTTCTGTTTTCTCCGGTGACGATGCTCACGATTTTATCCTGAGTAAAGAAATAGGAGACGTCAGCGATCTCAATGGCGCGCATCGTTTGACCGATCTTCAGCAGCAATCGTTTTTGAAAGCCCGCGTTGCTGAGATTCATGGCTTCCGTCAATCGCTGATGATTGAAGCCGGAAAAATCCGCTTTAAGTTTTTCAAATTTCTTTACTGCTGCATCGAGTTCATCTTCTTTAATCGGCTTCAGCAGGTAAGCAATGGCATTTACTTCAAAGGCGCGTATGGCATATTCATCATACGCCGTGGTGAAGATTACCGGGCACGTGAGTGATGCCTGCTTAAAGATTTCAAAACAATCACCATCGGCGAGATGAATATCCATGAATACCAATTCAGGCTGCTCATGTTTCTTTATCCATCGAACAGTGGATTCAATACTGTCAAGAACATCAATGATCTCTACTCCTTTAATGACTCCGGCAATCATCTTTTGCAGGCGGCGTGCCGCTGCTACTTCGTCTTCAATAATGAGTACTTTCATGGGGTGTGAGTTTTTTAATGAGTGTTAATTCAACGCGGTATTGATCGAAGGTTTGCTGAATGCTGATCGGTTTTCCTCCGAGATATTCAAAGCGATCACTGATGCTTCGCAACCCGAACTTTGTGGAGATGGGTTGCTGTGATTTCGGTTGTAAATTATTTTCTACCACCAGTGTTTCTTCGTTATTCATGAACAAGCGAATGGTAAGAGGGCGCTCTTTCGATACTACATTGTGCTTCACCGCATTTTCCACAAGCATTTGTAAAGTTAGCGGTGGGAGAAACAAATCCTGACGTTTCTCTTTCACTTCATCAATCAAATTGAAAGCGCTGCCATGCCGCTGTTTCAGCAGGTACACGTAGTTCATGGTAAGCTGCCATTCTTCCTTCAGTGAAATCACATCAACATCTTTATAAGTGAGTATGCTGCGATAAAAATCAGAAAGGTTGTCAACATACGTAATCGCCACGTCGCGATCTTCATCAATCAATGCAGAGAGTGTATTAAAACTATTGAAAAGGAAATGCGGATTGATCTGGCTCTTAAGGGTTTCAAACTGAAATTCAATGCTCTCCTTCTTGAGTTGTTCTTCCCGCCGTAAATTCTTCTCGCGGATTTTAATGAAAAAATAAACAGCCGATACAACCACGATGAAGGCAAACAAATAAAACCAGGGCTCCTGCCAGAAAGGGTTTTTTATAGTGAAAGGAAAACTCAGCATGGTAGCATTATCAAATTGATTACTGAGTGCTGAACGAATGTGGAAATTGTAAGCGCCGGGCCGCAGGTTTGGAAAAGTGATGAAGCGGTCGTGTGTTTTGATCCATTCCTGGTTGTAGCCGTCGAGTTTATATTCATATATGACTTTTTCAGGATTGCTGAAATACAAACCGGCGTAGTCGAATGAAACATGGTTCTGCTTGTAACTGAAAACAGGTTTCTGTTTTTCATCAATGTCTTTCAGGAAAATTTTCACACTATTCAAAACGGTGAACGGTCTTTCATCAACCATTTTTGATGGCATTCGTATTTTGACGATGCCTGATTTTGTTCCGATCCAAATGTTTCCTTCATCATCTTTGAAAGAAGCGTTGAGGTTGGGGTCAATCTCACTGATGTCTGATTCCTGTCCATAATAAAGAAAATGATGATTGGCTGTTTGCATCACATCAATGCCATGGTCATTTACTATGATAATATTACCGTTGTCATCAGCCTTGATGGAAGAGATATCTGTTTCACTCAATCCCTCACTCAGTGAGTAGTTGTGAAAATTTTTTCCGTCAAAAGAATAAATGCCGGCGTCTTGTGTTGAGAACCAAATGGTGCCGTGTGAGTCCTCGGTGATCGAATAAATTACATTACTCTTCAGTCCTGCTTCCTTTGAGTAATTGCGGAACGCATTATTTTCATAGACGGTAATTCCTTTGCCATCAGTACCGAACCAAACGCGATTCTTCGAATCAATAAAAACATTGTACACATAATTCTCTTTCAACCCGTTTTCTTCGGTGAACGTTTGCAGGGCGGAGTAGCTATGATCGCCGGTGAGTTTGCACCTGGAAACTCCGCCCAGAGATGCGAACCATACATCGTTTCCTTTTCCGGCGATAGAAAGTACATTATCATTTGCAAGCCCATTTGCTTCGCGAATGTTTTGCAGGACTCCGCTTTTCGATTCATAATAGAAAACTCCTCTGCCAAAGGTTCCAATCCAGATATTACTGTATGGATCTTCGTACATGCACAAAATGCTGGAAGCACCAAGTTGATTATTCTCAAATACCTTGCGGATCGTTTTTCCTTCCTGGTCATTCAAATTGATCGCCCAAAGATCCTTTGGAGTGCTCAGCCACAGTTCTCCGTTTTTGCGATACAGGATAGATTGAATATCGGTAAGGGGAATGCCATTCACAGAATGCATGAACTCCAGTTTTTCTCCCGGTGAAAAGAGCAGCGCCGTGTTGGCCGCTATCCACATATTTCCTTCAGCATCCTGAATAAGATCGTTTATCCGATTGGCAGACATGCCACTCACACGCCCGCAACTGCGTACGCGCATGGCCCCAAACAATTCAACATCAGTAATACCGGATTTTTCAGTTCCCACCCAAAGCTCATTATGACGCAGCAAACAAATGCAAGTGACGGCACCATAATCCCAATGCAGAAGATTGGAAGGAACAACAAAGCGATCTGAATCCAGATCGAAATAACACAAGCCCTTGTCCTGCATGCCGACCCAAATTTTCCCGCATGTATCACTTTGCACGCTTCTCACAATGTTATCGGGAAGCCCCTGTGCCTGCGAGAGGCGCTCAACGGATTTTTTTCCATTCTTCCAGGAGCAAATCGAAAGCCCTTCATCAGTGCCGCACCACACATTTCCGTTCTTGCACACGGTGATCGAATACACGAAATTATCGGTGATGCCATCGTCAGTGTTAAAATTGTAAATGTGATGTTGCGTGAGGACATACAAACCTTCGCCGTAAGTAGAGAACCAAATGTTGCCACTCGAATCCTGAACAAAATCTGTGATGGCAACTTTGGGGACGCCTTCTTCGGGTTGAAATTTGGTCAAGCGATTGTGCTGCAATATTCGAATGGCCCCATCTTCGTAACCGATCCACAGTCTGCCGCTGGTGTCGCGCATGATGGCATTCACCGACGGATGAGCGGTGCTGTCTGAGCCCTGGATTTTTTGAAAGTTGTAGCCGTCATACCGGAAGAGACCTTGTGAAGTTCCGATCCAAATAAAGTGCTGGGAATCCTGGTAAATCCTGTTGATTTTAATCGAGCTGCCATCCCGGGTGATCTGTAGTTCTTTTAAAAATGGTATTTGAGCGTGCGTAACCAAAACGCACAACACAAAAAATAAAATTCCGATGGCTCTCTTCCTGCTCATTCAAAATTATTTTGTTGCCTTAAGTGTGGCATCAATAGTGACTTCCATCTCCGGCGAAATTTTCTGATATACCACGCGTGGTACTGTAATGTTGTGATCTTCGAGAAGTATGCTGAATTGTGAATGAATGTGCATAGCCCCGTTCTTCACTTCTATGGTTCCATTAATAATACGCTCCTGCAAAACACCGTGCAAACCCAGCATTCCTTTTGCGCGAACATCATAAGTGCCGTCTTTGGTAAGGTCCACTTCTTCAATGAACTTGCCGCGAAATGTTGCTTCGGGAAATTTTTCGGCCTCCATATAATTTTCATTAAAGTGTTCTTGCTGCAACCCTGAATTAAATCCCTGGAAAGTATTCACGCGGATGGCGAACAGGAACGTACGCGCACTCACATCAATGGCTCCGCGCAAGTGATTACTCTTGGCTCTTATGATCTCAAGCGGCGCATAGGATATGAAATTTGCTACCCCGTCACTGCAACTGAAAATCGGCGCCATCGCTTTCGCTGACACCGAGACAATCAGTGATGCAGTAAGTAGAATTCTCTTCATGATTTTTATTTCGCATGCGGATAAATGTCACTCCGCACATGGCTGCGAACAAAATTGTTCAAAAAAAATTAGAGACGAATCAATGTTTCATTTTTCCTGCTCAGTCACTTGCATCCCCTGATGAAGCAATAAAATTTTCACACGGTAAAACTGCATTCTATTTTTACGTCATGAAAAATTTCCGGCTTGAAACAGGCAGAAGTTGACGCCGAGCGGGGAAAATCTTGATTCAATCTTTTTTAAAAAAACTTTATGGTATGAAAACAAATTCCTTCAAACGCCCGCTCATTGAGAAACTTTTTGGGGGCAACCGTTTCTTCATTCTTTCAACACTTACACTTTGGACGATGCTCGACTGCATGGCATGGATTTGCCTTTTACAAAAATGATTTTGAGAGAAGGGCTAAACATCCATCTCAGCATCCGGTGTGCTTTCTAAAGTTCCTGAGAAAATTTTGGTGTGTAGAAGTTCTCACAGAGGCGGTGACTTCTTGAATAATGGTGCAAAAGCAATGGTGGTTATTCGGAATGTCAATCAATTCTGTGAGAATCTTCTTGTAATTAAATGAGCATTCGAAATAAAAAAATCTTATCTCACTACTGCTACTTTTGTTGTGAAATCAATTCTGCTTCCCTTCACTTTAAGGAAATAGGTGCCTATAGAAATACCGGTAACATCCCAATCAATTTTTTGCGCCGAAGGAATTTTCTCTTCCCTCACTAATCTCCCTGAAGTGCTGAATAAATATAAAGTCAGATTCTCTGTGTAACGACTTAAATCAATTGTGAGAATGGCAGAAGCAGGATTAGGAAATATTTTTACTGATGAAATAGAGTTCACTGTTTGCACTCCGACATTCGGATCAAACATCTCATTCTTGTACACACCGTTCCCGTAAGTAAATGCATAAATGGATTTATCAGAGGGGGAAATCACAAGATCAAAAACCATCACGGCTTGTGGCAACCCTTCAGAATATGTGAACCAGGTGGCACCACCGTTGTAGGAACCATACACTGTGAAATCACACCCCGCATACAAGTTCTGCGGAAAGTCAGGATCAACCGCTAAGCAATGGAAAGGAAGGTCCGGAAGCGGGGTGCTGATGTCAGTCCATGTTGATCCTGCATTTTCACTCTTGAAGATGTGACCGCCTGCTCCTCCATTGAATCCGCTGAACACCACGTACACCTCTTTAGCATTGTGAGGATTCACGGTGATTCTTCTCGGGTACCGGTTCGGCAAACCCGAAGAAATATCTGTTTTTGAATTGCCGCCGTCGAAGCTTCTGTACACGTGCATGGGATGCACATCACCCGGGGCAGTAGCAAAATACACGGTATCAGGATCCAAAGCAGAAGATGCTATTGACAGAACAGGATTACCATTGTCAATAGGATCGGGTTGCACATTGAACCATGAGTAAAAGTCACCGGCACTTGTTGATTTGATTAGCGTGGAAGATCCTGCATACATGGTGTTGTTATCAGAAGGACAAAGAATAAATGGTGCAAGGAATGCTGCAGGATTTCCTCCATTTGGATCAGCCGGTGAAGAATAAACATAGTCCGTTGAATAGTAACTCCAGTAATCTGTTGTCTTCCCAATGTTGAGATACTGCGAAGCTCCGAATTGTATGGCGTCGTTTGTTTGGTCAATGGCTGTGTATGTTCCATCGCCGCCCCATACACCAACATTCCAGTCTAAAGAACCGTTGTACATATCAGTATAATTATCCTGCAAGCCGCTGATGAAAAGATTAGGGTTGGTCGCAGAGACGGCGCCTATGTAATGCTGACTGGTGACGTAGCCCTTATTGCAATCGTAGGAAGTGTTTCCAAAATCGTTGGAGCGATACAAGCCGCCATCCGTGATGATGTAAATTTTATTGGGATCAAGGGGATTAGAAATAATCCCGTGTACATCGGAATGAAAATAGTAAAGATTCGGAGCGATATCAGAGAAGTTGCTTCCTGAGGATGTTGATTTGAACAAGTTAACACCTCCTGCTAACACCTGCGTATTATCACTCGTTTTCATCAACAATCCTTTTGCATACCATCCCTGCCATGCTAAAATTTCATCAGTGGATTTCAGTGTCCATGAATTGCCGCCATTGGTCGAGCGATAAACGCCAACCGTGCTGTAGCGATTGCCGATGATCGCCATCAGCAGGTTATGATCTGCCGGCCAATCAGCGAGTGTGATTCTTCCATCCTGTGTATTTGCAGGCAAGCCATTCGTAAGCAATACCCAGTTGTTACCGCTATCCTGGGTTCTGTAAATTCCTTTGTCCTGCGAATCTTCATTGCCAACTGCAGCGAATACAGTTCCTGAATTCACATGATCAATCACAAGATCCATTACCATTTTCCTATTCAGAACAAGAGTCCAGGTAACGCCTGCATCTGAAGTTTTGTAAACCCCTTCAGTTGTTGCTGCATACAGAATGCTGGCGTCGGAAGGGTCGTAAACAATGTCCCACACTCCCCGGTTATCCTGGTAACTCCAGTCGAGCACCTTGGTCCAGGTTGCACCTCCATCAGTAGTTTTTAGTATGCCGATGCCATACGAGCCGCGTTGTGTTCGATCTACTACACCATTGGTGGAAGTTCCATAAGCATACGTTTCACCCGTGCCGATATACATCTCGCTGTGATTACCGGGATTGATAGCAATGGCTCCGACACCGAGCACAGGAAATCCCGTTGGGATGTAAGTCCACGCTCCTACTCCGATTCCTCCCGTTGCTGACTTCCACAAACCTCCGCTTGCAGAGCCAAGCCAAACTATTGAAGTATCTGTTGGATCAATCGCGATACTGATTGTTCTTCCTCCAATGTTATTCGGTCCGTAGTTCGTCCACATGCTTCGCACACCGGTGTTATTTGAAGACGGAATCTGTAAATGTTGGTCCCAAGCTTTCGCATAGCCATCCTTCGGGATTTCTGCATTGGGAAAAGAATTCATCGTGGTGAGAAACGAAAGGGCATCATAAGCTTCCGTTGGATTTTCATCCCGATAAATATTCTTGTTTCGATTTATTGTTGGATTTTTTTGTAAGAAGAAAAAGGAAGAGAAAAGTATGGTTGCAAGGAAAGCGAGGAGGGAAGATTTCATGGCTGGTTAAAATTTCATGGTTGGAAGATCACTCTCAAAGTAACGGTATTTATTCCGGGCAAAGACCTGAATGATGAATGCTTCATTATTTTTGGTTGAAAGAAACAAATGAATGAACAACATTAAGATCATCATTGAAAAGCATACTGACGGATACATCGGCTATCCAATCGGACTAAAGGGCATTGTAATTGGCCAGGGAGATACTTATAAGGAAGCTTTGAAAGATACACGCTCAGCGATTCGTTTCCATATAGATACTTTCGGGAAAGAAGCTTTCGAAAGAAAATATTCTCATTGAAGAAATTTTAATCCTTGATCACCTTAAACATCTTTGTAAATTTATTTGATTGAACTCGTAAAAAGAAAATTCCTACGGGGAAATCAGGAAGATTCAAAGCAATTCGCTCACTGCCAGAGTATGATGATTTAAACAAAATGTGACCAGACATATCAGAGAGTTCTATGTTAACATTCGTTGATTGAAGATTATCAAAATCAATTATCAATGTTTCATCAAAGGGATTGGGAGAAACAGACATCTGACCAAAGGAGTTGAAATCAATTGAAGAAACATAATAGAAACTAATCTCGTGGCAAACAGAATCAGTAAAGCCACATGTATCAGAATAAATGATGCAAACATTGTATGTTCCTGAATTGGCATAGTGGTGACCAACATTGCTTAAAGTATCTGTTGTTCCATCACCAAAATCCCAATACCAGTTTAAAACACTTCCGCCAATTTGAGAATTGAGATAAACTGAGTCAATTGAAAAACCCCACCAGAAAGAAACGGGAGGCGGTAAAGGCATTATGATGTGGCAATACATATTCGATGAACACCCATCAAAAGCTATAAGACAAACAGTGTCAATAGCATTTGAGGAATACGTGTGAATCACCATTTCCCCAGTGTCAGTTGTTCCATCTCCGAAATCCCATTGCAGCGAATCGGCAAAATATGAGGTAGAGTAAAATGTAAATGTGTTGCACAACCTGCCCCAGCCGAATCCTGCAACAGCGTGACAAGGTTGGGCTACGTAGTTCAGAAACGTGAGCCACACATCAGAAGCGTAACCGTAACAGTAATACTGATCATACAGGTCACCGCAGTTCTCCATCACGTCTCCGTTAAGAATTGAATTGCTTGCGGAAAGCAAAACGAAACTGCTGTCACTAAGAGCAATAATCTTTGAACTGATTTCAGAGCCATTGCCTCCGTACATGCGATGCCATAAAATATTTCCGGCACTATCAATGAGAAATAACCAGGCATCTTCCGCTCCGTGATTATCTGATCCGATACCGAAGGAAAAGCTGCCGTCAATTACTACAAGCATAGAACCATCACTAAGAATTGCAACATCTTTAAGAGGGTCATTCCATGAACCGCCAAGTGTCTTTTGCCAAAGTAACTGCCCGCTGGTGTCAATCTTAAATAACCAAGCATCAGCATTACCTCCATTTCCAATGGCGTTTACGTCTCCATCTGTAGACCATGAAGATGCTCCAACTAAGACAACAGAATCATTTACCATTTTTAGTAGTCCATCTATATCACCATCACTTCCGCCATAACAATGTTGCCATACCACATCACCTGTTTCTCTTAGCTTTACAATCCAGATATCATCACTTCCATGATTGCCGCTTATATCGCCGTCATTAGATAAAACACTTCCGCTCAACAAAATTGAACCATCATTAAGAACAAGCATATCAATAAAAGCATCGTCTAAAGAACCACCCAGCGTATCATTCCAGACAACGGTGCCGAGAGAATTTAGTTTCACTAGGTGCAAATCGTGATATGCACCATTGTAAATACTGGTAGCGAAATAATAATTTCCATCTGTCGCCGAGGTAAAGCGCATATTACTTATGCCCAAGTACCCAGCAAATTCATCCAGCGTATCATTCCACATGATTGTGAAGTTCTCATCCAAAACTGCAACCCATGTTTTAAAAACATACCCGACATTTATGACCCCGCTCACCAAAAAATTGTTGCCATCATGTTCCACCGAATTGAGTGACCATGTACCATTCAAAGAAGTGATCGTATCCAACACAGATCCGGAACTATCAAAGTGAACAAGAAAAGATTTATTAACATTTGGCCAACCACAAGGCGAAGCCGTTTCACCTACCACAACATAACTTCCATCAGAAAGATGAGCTACATCCCACGGAAATTCAACGAAGCCGGTACCCCAACTTGTATCACGCACAATGCCCGGATATTGAGCTGAAACGCTTTGACTCAAAACAAAAATAATCAAGACGAAGAACCCAAAGCTCAGCACCAATGATGAGTGAACATTGAAGTTACGTTTAGAGTTTGAAAAATTCTTCGAGGACATTTCGGTATCAAATAGAGTCCACTAACTTAGTCAAACTTTAAGAATTGTTTTTTTAAGTATAAAGAATTTCCTCATTGTTGAAACACTGATACATTCCTTCCTATTTTTGCCCAGCCAAAAAAATTCATGAGCGAACAACAAGTTTCCTTCCTAAATGCTGCACACAAAACCGCTGCTGACAAAGAGCTGCATCGCAAACTCAATTACAACATCGGCAAGTATGATGATACGGTGAGGAAAGGCAAGTTGCAATACACCGATCTCGAATTGGCAAAGCAGCGAGCGAAGAACCTGAAATGGAAAGCGATAGCCAACCTAGATAAATACCTTGTTGAATTTGAATCGAACATCACAAAGCGCGGAGCAAAAGTGGTGTGGGCAGAAACAGCAGATGAAGCGTTGGCAGAAATAAAATCGGTGATGAAGCGCGTAAATGCAAAGAGCGTGGTGAAGTCAAAGTCAATGACGACGGAAGAAGTCCATCTCAATGATTTCTTAGAGAAGATGGATGTGGAAGTGGTGGAAACCGATCTCGGAGAATACATTCAGCAACTCGATGGCGAGCCACCGTTTCACATCGTGACTCCGGCGATGCATAAGAGCAAGGAAGATGTAGCCAGGGTTTTTCACGAACACCTCGGTACTCCTCTTGACCTCACTCCGCAGGAATTAACGATGGAAGCGCGCAAGCGCCTTCGTGAAAAATATGTGCGGGCAGAAGTAGGAATCACAGGAGCAAATTTTATTCTGCCCGACATCGGCGGCATTTTGATTTTGGAAAATGAAGGCAATGCGCGCCTGAGCATTTCATTTCCGAAAGTGCACATCGTGTTAGTAGGAATCGAAAAAGTAATTCCTTCTTACAATGACCTTCATCTCTTTCTTCCCTTGCTCGCCACCTTCGGCACAGGGCAGGTTATGTCGGTTTACAATTCCATCATCACGGGGCCGCGACAAGAAAATGAAGTGGATGGCCCCGAGGAAATGATTGTAATCCTGATGGACAACGGAAGAACAAATCTGCTTGCCGAAGCAGAGCAGCGCGAAGCATTGTATTGCATCCGCTGCGGCGCTTGTCTCAATACCTGTCCCATCTACAAGAACATTGGTGGTCACTCCTATCAAACGACTTACAGCGGTCCTATTGGCTCTGTGATCACACCGCACTTGCGCGGCATGAAAGAGTTTAAGCACCTGAGCTATGCCTCTTCACTGTGCGGTGCATGTACTGAAGCGTGCCCGATGAAAATCAATCTTCACAACCTTCTTGTCATCAACCGCCATGATGCAGTGAAAGAAGGCGACTACACAGGCGCAGAAAAATTCGGCTGGAATATCTGGAAGCGGGCGATGCTCTCTAGAGGAATGATGAACATGGGAGGAGCCGGAGTGAAAAACTCTGCGTTGAAATTTCTGTTTTCAAAATCATGGGGTTCACATCGTGAGATGCCGAAGGTGGTGAAGAAGTCGTTTAATGAATTGTGGAAGGAGAGAGAAAAAGTTTGACGTGGAGCTTTGGAGCTGTAAATCAAAATTTGATTGCGATACTTAATAGTTTCGATTTGATCAGAGATTCCTCCCTGTACTGTTCCCTATATTTCCCATCTTCTGATGAATACGCTGTTACCATTTTATCTTCAGGATCAATAATGAAATATTCCCTCACCCCGAACCTTTCATAAATGCGCAGTTTTTTCTGAGTATCAAAATAAGAATTGGATGGAGACAGGATTTCAATAACAAGATCGGGAACACCCCAGACCCAATCATCATCATCCACTTTTACAGGATTATCTTTTAGCATGATGAAGATGTCCGGTTGAAAAACATTCTCGTCATCCAGATGCACATCAAACGGGGCAATGAAAACCTCTCCAAATTTTTTTTCTTTCTCGATTTCATACAACTCACTGGCAATCGCTAATTGAATTCTCTGATGGCGGGCTAATGGTGACGGTGACATTACAAGTTCTCCGTTTATCAATTCATAGGGCGCTCCCTCCGGAAGTTTCATGTAATCTTCCACTGTAGCTTTCTTTTTCTCTACAATTGTTTTCACAGGTTAAAGTTATGAAATGCAAATGAACTCAGGAACAAACCATGAATGCAATTATGGCTCAAAGTTATTGCTTCACAAATTTTGCGGTCTCCAAATTATTTTCTGTTCGAACAGTGATCATATAAATTCCCGGAGGCAAATCTTGCACAGGCAGCGTGAAGTTATCACCACTGAACTTTCCAATTTTCATCCTCACCTTTTTTCCCGTAATGTCAGTGATTGAAATGGTTGTTTGCTCATCAGGCGAAAAATGATTGCTGATGATGAGTTGATCAGAAGCAGGATTGGGATAGACGCGAAATATTGATGAAGCGACTGGTTCATCCGTCATAAGACCGATATCATTTAGAAGTCGTGCAACATAAAAGTTCGGATAGTTTGAATTGGTGAATAGAATTTTTCCGTCAGACTGCAGGCAAAGAGAATGGGTGCTGAGTCCTGAAAACTCTCCCATCAAAGTTGCAACTCCATTGGTTCCAAAGGTTAAATCAATATCGCCATAGGTTTTGTAGCGGGTTATTAATACAGATGTGAGAGGTATTTCATCCCACGAAAGAATTTCCTGATCCGGTTGAAGCAGCATTCCAAATCCTCCGTCACTAATAAACCCATCATCTGCGAAGGCACTGTCTACTGAACCGTCTTCGTTGAGTCGAACTATCGGAAGAAAAGTACCCCATAGTTCGATCAGCATTTTGTTATCATTTTGAAGAACGATTCGACGGGGGCCTGAACTACCTGAAAGTATACTTTCACTTCCATTGATCGCAAACGTCGAATCGAAAGTTCCATCCGAAAGTAATCGTGAAACGTCAACATAGAATGGATATGAGAATACACAATTAATCTTATTATCAGCACGCACAGCCACATACAAGTGATACTCATCATTGTTGGCATCGAAAATTTTCGTCCCATTATCACCAAATGTGGAATCAATACTTCCATCAGCATTCAGACGCTCGACAAACACATAGTCATAATTTACATTTTGCGTTTCATATCCCGCGACTATTAATTTTCCGTCAACTTGCAAGGCTAAATCAGTACATCCCTTAAATTGAAAATCTGAAAAACTCAAAATGGTAATGCCATTCAGGCCAAAAGAAGAATCAGGAGTTCCATCAGCATGGAACTTATGCAGTATTGCAGCATCATTAAAATAAGTCGGGGGAAATGCCAGGTCTTCAGCACCCAACCTGTTGTACAGGGCATTCTGCAAATAGTAAATGGCGTTGCTATCCGACGTAATAATTCCATCGCCATTCTGATAGTGAAGATTGGCTATATAATATCCGTTGTGGCCATAAGTCGAATCAATTCCTCCATCTGCATTCAATCGAAAGAAGACAAGATTATAATTATCACTTGTACTTCCTGAGAGCAAAATTTTGTTATCATTCAAAACAAGACACTCGCCGCCTATCGCAGTGTAATGAAAACTATCAGTTGTTAAGGAGACAACAGCATCAAGGCCGAATGAGGTATCAATAGAGCCATCAGAGTTTATCTGAGAAACATCAATGTAATTGCTGCCATTGTCGAACGCGGTTCCGGCAAACAGCATCTTTCCATCGGCCGTACGAACAGCGTTTAGCTGGATTGATTTGCCACAGGAAAAAGTTTTTCCGGCGCTGCCATCTATTCCAAAGCTGCTATCAATTGAACCATTATTGAGCAACCGGTACAGCACTGGAAAATAATTAGCGCCGTCAAACAAAGTTCCTCCGACAACCGCTGTAGTATCTCCATTCGCGAAAGCGAACCACGCGAAATTATTTTCATAACCCTGGTACAACGTGACTACTCCATTATTTCCAAATGAACTATCGGGCGTTCCATCTTGCAATAATTTCCAGCAAAGCATGCTGCTTTCTTCTGCTGTTTCCCTGTGGCCGACGACTAAAATACTTCCATCGGTAGTTTCAGTCACATCCTGGCCGGCCATGATGCCGTTGCCACTAAATGTTACAAGACCATCAGCACCAAAGCTGCTGTCGGGTTGTCCGTTTACATTGAACTGGGCAACAAACATGCTGCTGTCGCCATAACCTGTGGCAAGTAGTTTTCCATCTGGTTGCTGATGGATCGCAAAAATGTAGCTGCTTTCAAGAATCGGTATGCTGTTCATTCCATTGCCATTGAACGTGGCATCGGCTGTACCGTCACTATTAAGCCGTTCGATATTTGCAGAGGAGTAATAGTTATTATCACGATAGCCGCCCACAACTATTTTTCCATCAGACTGAATACACAGAGCACGGTTAGCAAAATCAAATGGGGTGATCACAAAGCCATCGCTTCCAAAAGAGAGATCGACTGCACCATCAGGAAGAAGTCGCAGTACATACATCATAAACCAGTAACTATCCCGTGTGTATACCAGGATTCTGTTCTCTGAATCAACTTCAATGGCCGAAGCAACAAAACTTCCGTAGTTATCATTAATAATAAACTTGCCCTGAACACCAAAGGAGGTGTCTAACGTTCCGTCGGCATTCAGCTTTAAAAGATAATTTTCTTTGGCTAAGAGAAGAATTTTTCCATCAGTGGTAATAGCAATATCCTGAGCTTGCTCAGAGGCAAAATAGGGATGAAGATTCACTTCTCCTCCAATTCCAAAAGTGGGATCAAGCGTTCCAGGTTGAGCGAAAACGAATTTACAGTTAATCAAGAGCAAAAAACAAACAGTAATTGGTATTGCTTTCATTAGAGCAGAGTTTGTGCTACCGAAGGTAACACTTGATTGTTCGAAATAAAAGTCTTCACCTCCACGTTCATCTTCATCAGCCGTAATTTTCTCGCGCGTATCTTCGCCCACGAAATTCCATTCTGAATTGCACCCTCTCGTAAAGAAGCTGGCACAACAAACTGCAATCTATGGTGTCAGCAGCATTCTCGCCCGCTTTCTCAATTATGCGCTTGTGCCCATTCAAACGCGTGTGTTCCATCCGGGTGAATACGGTGTGGTCACGCAGTTCTATGCATACACAGGACTCCTCTACATACTTTTTACTTATGGAATGGAAACCGCTTTCTTCCGCTATGCAAATTTGTCCGGAGGACTTCTAACGGAGAAAGATCACAAAAAGCAGGTGTATGACACGGGAATGGCGTCGCTGCTTATTACTTCCTTGTTGCTTTCACTACTGCTTATTGTATTCAGAAATCCCATTGCGGAGACCATGCAGTTCCACGGTCACACTGAATATGTGACTCTGCTCGCAGTCATCATGGCACTCGATGCTATCGTCACTATTCCGTTTGCCTACCTGCGGCTGGAAAACCGCCCTGTACGTTTCGCAACTTTCAAGATCATCAACATCAGCGTCAATTTTGGATTGAATATTTTCCTCCTGGTGTTCCGGCCGTTTTACCAGGCTGTACAAGATATGCCCAATGTATCGTCCCTTCAGGGTTTTTCATATCCTCATCCTTCTATTGCATTCATTTTTATTGCTAATCTCATTGCCAGCCTTGTCACCATTATTGTAATGGCGCGCTATTTCTATGTAAAGCAATGGCAAATAAGTTTTGGTTTGTGGAAGAAAATGCTTCACTATTCATGGCCGCTCATCATCATTGGTCTGGCAGGAATGGGGAATGAATTGCTGAGCAGAATTCTTTTAACACGAAGATGGAACGGAACGTATGATGAAGCAATTCATGCGCTCGGAGTTTTCGGCGCTTGTTACAAAATGAGCTTGCTGATGACGTTGTTTGTGCAGGCATATCGAATGGCCGCAGAGCCCTTCTTCTTCGGTGAATCAAAAAAGCTGAATCCGCAGATTACCTATGCGCGCACCATGAATTTCTTTGTCATCTTCTGTTGCTTTATTTTTCTTCTTGTCACACTCAACATTGATTTCTTCAAAGAGATATTTATGGGGAAGGAATATTTTGACGGCGTGCGTGTGGTACCTATTCTGTTAATCGCAAATTTTTTTCTTGGTGTTTATTATAACCTCACCATCTGGTACAAGCTCACCAATAAAAATTTCGCCGGCTCGCTCATTGCTGTCGGGGGTGTGATCATCACGCTTGCATTGAACTGGATCTGGATTCCGCTCTATGGATATTATGGCTCTTCATGGGTCACATTCATTTGTTACGGCTCAATGATGATGGTGTCTTATTTCCTCGGGCAGAAATTTTATCCTGTGCCGTATGACCTGAAAAGATTTTTCCTCTATGTGCTCGTTGCAATTGCATTTTTCTTTCTTCAATCAAAAATTATTTCCGTGTTGCCGGATGCAATGTGGTACTTAAAATATTTCTCGTCCATCACCCTCATGATTTTTTTCCTCGGGATAGTTTATGTGATTGAGAGAGGGAAGGTGAGTTTCCTGAAAGTGATTTAATTGCCAGAAGAGAAAATCATTCCGGTAATTGTGAAATTCTACAAATGGAAAGCGTAATCCACATTTGTTGATTTCTTCTTTCAAAGCTTTGATTGCTCCAAATTATTTTTGAAGAAAGAATTGCTGAATGACCTACACGTTCCGCCATGAAAAGTCCGGCTATTTAATAGATGATAATTCTTCCCTACTAAGCCGCATGCATGGCTTAACACCTGAACTCAGAAATGCGCTTGAAAAACTTTATGATGAACTAATCCGCCGCAAGAAAGGCACATTCAAAAAAATAAAATTGCTTGCCGAAGCATATCCGAATATTCCACAAGTGTGCAACCTGCTCTCAGTGGCGTATGGAATGAAGGGAGATTTTGAACGGGCGCATCAAATTAATCATGATATTCTTGCCAAACATCCTGACTATCTTTTTGGAAAGATCAATCTCGCAAGGGAAGCAATGAACCGGAATGAATATGACAAAGTGCTGCAATTACTCGGTGCCAATCTGGAACTGAAAGAATTATATCCTGATCGCGAAACGTTTCATGCAGGTGAAGTATTGGCATTCGAGAACCTGGCTGTAGAATATTATTGTTACACGGGTGATATTGAACAAGCAAAAGCAAGGTTTGAAATCATGTGGCGTCTCGATCCTGAAAGCGCGTACACAGAAGACGCATCAGAGTGTATCAGCGCTGTAATTGATGAAGAGTCATTGGATAATAATGTAAATGATCAGCCACAGATAATTCCTCTCTTCCCTCATAAAGCATCTGTAGCAGAGAACGATGCGCCTCCTTTTTATCACAAGGAAATTAATTGGCTCTATGAAGATGATTTGGATATAAGCGATGATCGCATCAATCAGTTGCTTCAGTTACCAAGGGAATCGCTCATTGCTGATCTTGAATTGGCTCTTGCCGACAGCATCAGGCGATACGATTTCTTTGTTGATAAGTCTTATGAAGATAAAGAGATTGGTTGGTTCCCGGTTCATGCCATTTTGCTTCTCGGGGCACTGAAAGCTGAGAATAGCCTGCAACGCGTGCTTGACCTTTTCCGTCAAGATGAAGAGTTCGTTGATTTTTGGTTCGGAGATTTTTTAACCGAGCGTTGCTGGGAATGGATTTATCAGATTGCCCAAAATAAAACGGATGCATTACTTGACTTCATGCTTGAAGATGATGTATATGATTTCTCTAAGTCAACCATTGCGGCAGTAATGACTCAGATGGCGCTGCATGAACCATCGAGGAGAGAAGAAGTAATTCAATGGTTTGAAAAACTCTTTAGCAGCTATTTGAGCGGCAGCAGATTTTCCGGCAAGCACAATCGTTTCCTCGTAGCCGTGATGGTTTCAGCATTGTCAGACATTGATGGAATCGAACTAAAGCAAACAGTTCATGAATTGTTCAAAGCCGGACTGGTTGATAAAACGATCGTGGGAAATTATGCGGTGTGGAAAGAAAATACTGCAGCTTCCAAGGGTGATATGTGGAAGTGTCCACTCTATTCCTCTATTCAAGAACGGTATGCTTCAGCGCGTGAACTGATGCATAAGTTTAGTGATGAAAACAAGAATGAAGATGCTTATAATATCAATGATGACGATGGGCTCAATAACGGATATGAAGATTACAGCAATTATTCTGTGATCAGTTCCGGCGAGCCATACGTTCGAACAGAACGCAAGGTTGGTCGCAATGAAAAGTGCCCGTGTGGCAGCGGCAAGAAGTATAAAAACTGTTGCGGGAAAAATGGTTGAAAGAAAATTATTATCGCTCTCCTTCACTTGTTTTCCTGTGTTAACAAGCCATGATCAGTTTCACCACAATGATTAAATTTACTTCTCCAAAAACTTACGATCATGAGGGTTGAAGCATTAATAGAAGAAATCAAAGAGTTGCCATATGAAGATCGGTTGCTCATTGTTGAAATTACATCTGAAACATTAAAAGTCGATCGCTCCAAGCGATTAAATGCAGCGGTGGATTTACTCTATGAAGATTATACTAATGATAAAGAATTGACAGCTCTCACAGTATTAGACTTCGAGGATTTCTATGAAGCGAAATGAAATATGGCAGATCAATCTTGATCCCACCATAGGAGCTGAAATCAGAAAGCCACGACCAGTGATAATTGTAAATGATGATAGCTATGGAAAGTTGCCGTTAAAAATTATTGTCCCATTGACTGATTGGAAAGATCGCTACCAAATTGCAGAGTGGATGGTGAAGATTTCTCCGGATGAACAAAACAATTTGTCAAAGGTTTCTGCTGCTGATTGCTTCCAAGTACGATCAGTTTCTCAAGAGCGATTCATCAATAAAATCGGAACATTGTCGCACTCAGAGATGAAGGAAGTTGAAAAGGCGTTGGCTCTGGTTTTGAAAATAAATATCTCCTGAATGATCTGTGGGAAACTCATTCATTCCTTCACTACCTTCTTTGAAAAAACTCCTTCTGAAGATTTCACAGTAACCAGGTAAACACCCGCAGGCAATTCGCTCACATCAATCACTGCCTCTGTCAATGAAAACTTTTTTGAGAAAACAATTTGACCAAAAATGTTTTGGATGATGAGTGACTTTGCTCCATTAAAGTTTGAATACAAAGTGAGTTGAGATAATGCAGGATTTGGAAACAAATCGAAATGAAAATTGGAAGAGAGAGAAGCAATTTCATTCTCCAAAGAATCACAGCCATTTTCTTCTATCGCACCCAAATTATAGTTGGGCATATTGGGAAGACCACCACCCATCATTCTTCCATTAAGATAAAAAGTGAATGGGATAAAGTTACAAGTTAAGCCAGCACTATCAGGATAGTCGATTATTGAAACTCTTAAGTTTGTAGAATCAGCATTCGTAGGGTAGTAGGGAAGGCTATGTGCAAATGAGATATAGATTTTATCATCAGGCCCGAGCTGATGTTGACCTATTCCAGCATAATTGTTGCCAGATGGCCCCTCATAGACCATATACTTTGACGCAAGAATATCCGGCGCTTGAAGATCCAATTGATATAACCGGTTATTGTTTGTAGCCATCCAATCCTGGAAATTCGATACGTAAATAAATCTTCCGCTTGGAGAAAATGAACAACCATAGTAGAATGGATAATCAGGATTTATGCTGGTGTTTAGTTCTATCAGTGAACTGAGCTCACCTGCGCACCTGTCAAAGCTTAAAACATCAGCCAAACTCGTAGTAACATTTAGAAGTTTGCAACCATCTTTTGAAAAGCACATCTCGCCAATAATATTCAAATCACCAAGACACAAACAACTTCCTGCTGTTCTTAAGATTGGTGCGCTAATTCCTGAATCCGAAATAAGGAACTCATAAAAATGATCATTACCATAGGAATGACAAAGTAGCCACCAGTCATTTCCGTTGCCATGTTTTACCGCTGCAAGTTTTTCACAAAGCGAATCATTGGCAGAGATCGGCAATGGAATATTCTTAGATGTTACTTTCCCGAGTCCATTGTTATAGCTCATATCAATAACTGAATAATAAAGCTTGCTCTGAAAACTAATATGGAGTAAGTGAAACAGGTAATACTTATTAGAATCATCAGGGAAAGGAATTATCATCATCCCGTTAGTTTCGGAATAATCAGAATTAATACTATCACCATTTTCCATCACCGCTCCATCTTTGTTGAATACCTTCATTAACTCAGGCCACCAAAACATAACCAGTGCTATCTGCAAAACCACCAACATAAAACAAGAGATTCCCTTGCTCATCAGAAATCGAAGCATTGTTTTCAGCTGTATAAGAACTGTGCGTCGCAATCGGAATTGGGTTGCTAAGGTCGTTGAAATCTATTCCAGTAGAATCACCAAAAACCCAAACTCTATCTCTGTATTGCGAGAAAGAAATTAACGATGAAAAAAGAAGCAACAGAGTGAGTAAGTAAAATTTCATTTACAATAAAAATACGCTTTAGTTTTTTTCATGGCGTAGTTCACACTTTTCCTTTTCCATTTGCTATTGGCGTGAATCCGCCTGTATGGAATTTCAATCGGCGGATCGGGATCGTGAATCCCGATTGAATCGGGAGAACTCGTGTTACGTGTATCGTGAATCGTATATTACCTTTGCCGCCCTCATGAAAGTGAAGATCATCAACCGCTCTGCAAACCCGCTTCCTTCTTATGAAACAATCGGTTCAGCCGGAATGGATTTGCGCGCAAACATTGATTCCGCTGTTGAGTTGAAACCACTCGAAAGAAACCTGATTCCTACAGGATTGTTCATTGAGTTACCAAACGGATACGAAGCACAAATTCGTCCCCGCAGTGGATTGGCAGTAAAGAAAGGTTTAACCTTACTAAATACTCCCGGCACCATTGATTCAGATTACCGGGGAGAAATAAAAATCATCATCGTAAATCTTTCTGACCAGGTGCAGGTGATTGAACCCAATGAGCGCATCGCTCAAATGATCATTGCGAAGTATGAAAAGATCGAATGGGAATTGGTCGAAGAGTTGGAAGAAACAACAAGAGGCGCCGGAGGATTCGGGCACACGGGAGTAAAATAGATTAATTGCTAAATGGTTAAATGGCTAAATGGTTATTGAAAGTCAGACAGCCATTTATCCATTCAACCATTTTGAAAGTTAGTTGAGGAATTTATGAGAGTAATCGTCCCCATGGCAGGTCTCGGCAAGCGCATGCGCCCGCATACGCTCACCACTCCCAAGCCATTGATTCCGGTTGCAGGCAAACCCATCGTTCAGCATTTAGTGGAGTACCTCGCTGAGATCGCAGGGGATGAAATCAAGCACATTGCTTTTGTAGTTGGTGATTTCGGAAAAGAAACAGAAAGAAATCTGCTGAAGATTGCGGAAGAACTCGGCGCAAAAGGTTCCATTCATTACCAGGATGAGCCTCTCGGAACGGCTCATGCCATCCTTTGCGCACAAGAGCATCTGAAAGACAGAGTGATTGTTGCTTTTGCCGACACACTCTTCTATACCGATTTTAAAATTCCTGAAAAAGCCGACGGAGTGATTTGGGTAAAGAAGGTTGACAACTGGCAACAGTTCGGAGTAGTCAAGGTGGGTAAAGAAGGACACATCACGGAGTTCGTGGAAAAGTCACCTACTTATGTTTCTGATCTCGCCATCATCGGCATTTATTATTTCAAAGACGGAGAAAACCTGAGATGCGAGTTGCAGCATTTGCTCGATCATGATATCAAGGAAAAAGGCGAATACCAGCTCACGACTGCGATGGAGAATATGAAGATCAAAGGCAGGAAACTATTTCCGGGTGAAGTAAGTGAGTGGCTCGATTGCGGAAATAAAGATGCAACAGTAGATACCAATCGTGCTGTGCTCGAACACAAAAAGAATGATCGCCTGATTGATAAATCGGCCCTCATCGAAAATTCCACCATCATTCCCCCTTCATTCATCGGGTCCGGCGCGACGATACGAAACTCCGTGATTGGTCCCCATGTTTCGATCGGCGAAAAAACCCTCATCGAAAATTGCATCATCAAAAGCTCGATCATTCAGTCTTCATCCCGAATTAAAAACCGGCTGATCAACAATTCCATGATCGGCAATCACGTTACCATTGGCGGCCATCCGGATGAGTTCAGCGTCGGTGATTACTCTGCCGGTTCATGAGCACGCTGTGATTTCGTAATTTGGCATCGCAGGAACCGCTGTATCGGAATAAATTTCTTCTATGAAAATGAGATCACTTTTGTTGTTGTTGCTTGTGAGTATCACGGCATTCATTCAATCCTGTTCCACGGAAAAATCTACGGTAGCATCTGCAGATAAAAGCTCTTCCGCCAATGATCTTCCTGATCATGACCCGCGCAAAAGGCTCGCTACTGAGAAATTCATTGAAGCAAACAAAATGGATATTCTCGGTGATCACAACCAGGCGATGAATCTGTACAAAGAAGCTCTGAAGATTGATCCTTCTATGGCTGCAGCCGATTACAACCTGGCCAAGATTCTTTACAACTCGAAGCAATATTCTGATGCCATTCAATATGCAGCGCAAGCCGTGAAGCTGAATCCGAAGAACACATGGTATCTTGATTTGTATGGTACCCTCCTCGGTGGATTGGGCAATTACAAAGAGGCGCAAAAGATTTATGAGCAGATGGTGGCTATTGATCCTGACGATGCCGATGCCTGGTTCAACCGCGCTTTCTTCACGGAGCAAAACAAGCAATATGATGAGGCCATCAGCATCTTCAACCAGATTGAAGAGCGCTTTGGAATTACTGAAGATGTTTCCACTGAAAAAGAAAAGCTGTGGCTGCAATTAGGAAAGAAAGATAAAGCTGCCGATGAATTGAAAAAGCTTATTGATGCAAATTCAAAGGAACCGAAATACTATTCGCTGCTGATTGATTTTTACATGACGAATGGCATGGAGGACAAAGCGTTTGATGTTCTTCAGAAACTTGTTGACCTCGATCCCGGTGACCCCCGGGCCAACCTCGTTCTTGCCGATTATTATCAACGCAAGGGCGAAACCGAGAAAGCATTCGAATCATTCCGTAAAGCATTTGCAAATCCGGATTTGGATATTGGCGTTGGCATGAGTGTGCTCTATGGTTACCTTCCTTACTTTCAAAATCCTGCTGATTCCGGCAACGAAAAAAAACAGCAAGCGCTTGATCTTGCGAAAGTGCTCATTCAATCACACCCGCAGGAGGCGAAGGCGCATGCGATGTATGGCGATCTGCTTTACCAGGGAAATAAGTTTGACGATGCGTTGAGTGAATACAATCAATCCATCGCACTCGACAACAGCAAGTTCCTCGTTTGGCAGCAATTGTTTTTCCTCTATGATCACAAAAGGAATTACGATTCACTGCTTGCGGTTTCTGCAAGAGCTATCGAATTATTTCCCGATCAGGCGATGGCATACTACTTCAACGGCTATGCCGACATGCGGTTAAAGAAGTATGATGATGCCGTGAAGCTTTTGAGCAAAGCAGTTGACATTGGCACCGGTGATAAGAAATTCCTGGCACAGATGTACTCTGACCTTGGCGACTCATATTATTATTTGAAGAACAATCACGCGTCAGACAGTTGCTATGAATTAGCCCTAGTGTTTGATCCGTCAAATGCTTACGTGCTGAACAACTACAGTTACTTTCTTTCGCTGCGTAGTGAAAAATTAGATGAGGCGCAGAAAATGGCTGAACAAGCAAACATTCTTTCACCGAACACAGCAGCGTATGAAGACACCTATGCCTGGGTACTGTACAAGAGCGGAAAATACAAGGACGCCAAAGATTGGTTGAGCAAAGCGCTACAGAACGGGGGTGATCAGGATGGCGCCGTATTGGAGCACTATGGTGATATTCTCTTTAAGCTCGGTGATGTTGACGGTGCTGTTCAATACTGGATGAAAGCAAAAGTGAAGAACGTTGAATCAGAAACCATTGATAAAAAGATTGCTGAGCGGAAGTTGTATGAATAATGTTGCTGCTCTCTCCCACCCTAACTCCACCGGAGTGAAAAAACTCCGGCGGAGTTGCTGCACAAGCGTGATGAATCAATTTGCAGGATTCGCTGCGCTGGTTTTTTTATTCTCCTGTAAAACAACTTCTGTTGCCGTAAAAACTCCGTCGGCACCTAAGATGGATGCGTCGGCGGTGATTCTCGATTCGGTGAAGGCCCATGCGTTTCAGTTTCAATGGTTCAGCGGGAAAGCAAAAGTGGAAGTGACCGGAGGAAATCAGAAGACGGATTTCACTGCCAACTTCAGAATAAAAAAAGACAGTGCTATCTGGATTTCCATCTCGCCGGCACTCGGCATCGAGGTGGCGCGCATGCTCATGACTAAAGACTCCATTCGCGTGATTGACCGGCTTGATAAGAAGCGATACACACGCGGCTACGATTTCTTCAAATCCTACACTGGATTGCCTGTAGATTTCTATACGGTACAAAATTTAATTGTCGGCAATTTGCTTTTTCTAAGAAGTAATTATGATGTGAAGATTAAAGATTCGGTGATGGTGCTTGTATCGAAAGGAAATAATGTTGATGATTCGATTGTGCTTTCGAAAACATTTCAGCCCCTCCGTCAATTCATTATGGATGCTCCCGCAGGAATGTTGTCAGCCACCAATGATCAATACGATATACAATACACTCCGCCCTTTTCGTTGTGGAGAAAAATCACTGTCGCCCGCCCCGGTGAGATGGTGATCGAAGTTACCTTTAACAAGGTGAAGCTGAATGAGCCGGTGAAGTTTCCTTTTAAAGGGGATGAGTGAGAGCAGTTGGCGGTTGGCAGTTGGCAAAAGCCGATCAATTGGGAACAATTAGCAAAACAAATTGTGCAGGGTTTTTCGCGATGAAAGTTTTTGTTCTTCCACATAAAAAGAAATTGTTTCTGCGCGTTGCGTTGCTCTTTATTTTTTTTCTTACACAATCGCAATTTTCTTTTTCACAAAACTCAAAGGAAGATCTTGAAAAGAAGAAAGAGCAATTGGTTAAAGAAATCAGCTCACTGCAAAAGGAACTCGATCAAACGAAGAAATCTAAGAAGTCGAATGCGAGTCAGTTGGCCGCGCTGCAGAAAAAAATCAAGGCGCGACAGCGATTGATCACTAACTACAACAGTGAAATTTTCCAGTTCGATAAGGAAATCAATAATAAAGTTTCCACTGTTCGCTCGCTGGATCGTGATCTCGATACCCTTAAGCAGAATTATGCGAAGATGATCTACTATGCGTACAAGCATCGTGACGCGTACAATCGCCTGCTCTTCCTTTTTTCCGCATCGGATTTCAATGAGGCTTTCAAAAGATTGAAATACATCAATCGCTTTAATTCCTTTCGCCGGCAGCAGGCAGAATTGATTCGCTCCACCACCAGCGATTTGAAAAAACAAATGACCGTTCTGAAAGTAAAGAAGCAAAGCAAGCAGCAACTCGTGAACGAGCAAGTGCAGCAAACACAGAAACTTGCTGTAGAAAAAAATGAAAAAGACAAGCTCGTAAAATCATTGTCGAAGCAGGAAAAAGATTTGAAAGCAAATCTTGACAAAAAGAAGAAAGAACAAGCCGCACTCAAGAAAGAGATAGCCGACCTCATCAAAAAAGAAATTGAAGAATCGAAAAAGAAAGGGACGGGATCAACTACCACAGCTAAAAACAATTCATCATCTTCTTCGCTTGCACTCACACCCGAAGCTGCCGCACTCTCTGCAGGCTTTGCAAGCAACCAGGGCAAGCTGCCTTGGCCGGTGGAGAAAGGTGAGATCAGCGATCAGTTCGGAACACATACGCATGCTGTGTTTGATAATCTTACTGTAAAGAATAACGGTGTTGACATCACGACTGCCCAAGGCGCAAATGTGAGGGCGATCTTCAAGGGGACTGTCGTCGGGATACTGTCTAATCCCGGTTATCATAAGGCCGTCCTCGTTCGCCACGGTGAATACTTTACGGTGTACAGTAATCTCTCCTCAGTTAAAGTAAAGGCGAATGATGAAGTGAGTACAAAGCAATCGCTCGGAACTGCTTACACTGACCCCTCTACCGGTGAGACGATGGTGCATCTTGAAATCTGGCAAGGGACTACGCTGTTGAATCCTGAATCCTGGATTATTGCGAGGTGATTTTGCACTTCCACTTTACCCGAATCTATATGGTTAGTTTATTCCTTCACAATCTCGATACCTTGACTGTGAATACCATTTGAAATAGCAAGAATATAATTGCCCGAAGGCAGTACCTCATCTAAGTCCAATGCCTCCTTATGCTCTCCCTTATATCTGGTTTCATTGGTAATGAAAGTTTGCACTTGACTTCCTTGTATATTGTATAATGAGATGGTTATACATTCTTCATTGGTGAGCGTATATTGAAGAGTTGCTTGTGATTGAACAGGATTAGGATAAGTGAGTGTTGGTAAATTATTCGATCCAAAGTTTAGCATACCTACTTCCAATCCTGAGAGATAACGAATCAAAGTAAAGCCATACTGTGATCTTCCTGCTGTTAGAATTTTTTCATCAGGTTGAATAACTACTGCATCTCCTGTACTGACGCCATTTGTTACTACACCGTTTGTTCCAAACGTATTATCAAGCGAGCCATCTATATTATATCGTACAAGAGCAATGGTTGCTGAAACATATCCTACTGCAACAATCTTTCCGTCTGATTGTATTGCTAATGAACCGACCACACTGTTTTCAATAGAGGAAATTACTACTCCATCGTTACCAAAAGTACTGTCCAACGAACCATCAGGCTTATAACGCACTAAAGTGAAATATCCAAAGATGCTATCAAGCGAGTAGCCACCCGCCACAATTTTACCATCTGACTGAATTACTATTGCGTATGCTACTGCACGAACTCCGATAGCCGTTGTGACATGACCGTTTACACCAAAACTACTGTCAGGTGTGCCGTTATTATTAAATCTGGCTATCCCGAAACACCATTTGAATAACTCATTAGAGTCTGTGGCACCTGCAGTTACGATTTTACCATCAGGTTGCAATGCAACACAGGTAGCACTCGCGTTATATCCATCAAATGTACCCATATTAGATTGAAAAAAACTTGTATCCAATATTCCATTGGAATCACATCGTGCCAAATTAAGCCAGTACGAATGCGGCCACACCCACATGAAATAAGATCCTGCCATAACGATCTTAGAATCTTGCTGCAATGCAATTGATGGTGAGTATTCGGGGCCTGATAAAAAAAATACGCCATTGGTCCCAAATGAACTGTCTATTGTGCCGTTAGGCTGATACCTGATTAATATGAATCCAAATTCATCTCCGCTTGCGCTAATAATTTTTCCATCAGGCTGAATAACTACCGAGCCGGTTTGGCATTGATTTGACGGCTGGGTGGTTACAATACCATTTGTTCCAAATGAACTATCAAGTGATCCATTGCTATTGTAGCGAACAACTGTAATACAATCCCACGAACCTCCTGCCGCTACAATTTTTCCGTCTGACTGTAACGCTACAGAACTTGCATAAGAGTTTGTGCATACAGCTGTAGTAACTGTACCATTTATTCCGAAAGTGCTATCCAAGTCTCCTGCTTGTGCAAATGATTTGTGTATAGATCCTAAAACCACAACCGTTAAAATCAAGATTGTTTTTTTCATGATTATTATTTTAGAATTGCTATCATTCCCTCGCCGTTTCTCTTGTGCATCCTAAGACTGCGACTTCCACTCCAAAGCTACCTTATTTATTGCCGTTATTTTCCTGCGAACTTTGAGTAATGCCAGTCCACAAGTGCAACAAGCAAGTTGAACAACGATCGTGAATTTTTAGATTACTAAATCACGCCCCTAATTTTTTCTCACAAATTTTTTTCATAAACCAGTAAACCTTTCCCTGCAAATTCAATCTGTACCTTTATTGCCGCAAATACGTATCGACATAATCATTGACTACCTATTCAAGCTTCTCAACCAAAAAATTTCCCGATGAAAACATTTGCATCCCTCTCTCTTATGGCAGCATTTGCTGCGCTTACCTTTCTTTCTTCCTGCAAGAAAGATTCAGTGAACAATGATACTACCGCCGTTACTGACAACGCCATGGCGGAAGGTGAATCCAATGGTATTTTACAAGCGGTGAATTCAGCAGCCGATGACAACGATGTTCGCAGTGATGAAGGACTTGATACCATTCTTCCTCCGTGCGCAGTGGTTACCATTGACACATCCAACGCATCAAAATCCATTACTATTGATTTCGGCTCTACTCCCTGCCTGTGCTCAAATTGGGATAACAAGTACAGGGAAGGAAAAATTACTGCGACATGGACCGGCCTGTATCGCGATTCAGGAACGGTGATCAGCATACAAACAGCAGATTACTATGTAGGATATAATGCTTCTGCGCTCAACAAATTCGAGTATCTCAAAACGGTCACCAACATGGGACACAATGCCAGCGGCAACCTGCATTTTAATATCAATGTAATTACTGCCATCGTCACATTGCCTTCAGGGCAATTAATAATCTGGACTTCTGTACGTGATCGTGAATGGATTGCCGGTGAATCAACGTTCCTGCCTTTTGATGATAAGTATTCCATCACCGGTTCTGCTTCCGGAACTGACCGCAATGGAAATCCTTTCACAGTTACCATTACCAACCCGGTCATCGTAGCATTCCTTTGTCCGTGGATCGAACAGGGAACACTGGAGATCACTCATGGTAATTTTCCAACCGCAACGCTTGATTACGGCGATGGCACCTGTGATGACCAGGCAACCATCACTATCGGGAACACAACAACAACCATTACCCTTCCCTGAGTTTTTTTGCTGAAACGAAAACGGAGAGATTTCAACAACGTCTCTCCGTTTTCTTTTTTGTGTTGTACTTTATATGCATGGCTATCTTTGCCGCATCGAAAATTTTTATTGCGAAGAAAACAAGCATGCTTCAAATCCAGAACTATATCGGGGGTAGGTTGATAAATCCTGTCGCAGGAAAATTCCTTCCCAATGAAAATCCCGCACTCGGAAACGTGTATTCTGAGGTTCCCGATTCAGATGAACAGGATGTTGAGCTGGCCGTGAACGCAGCGCAAAAAGCTTTTCCATCGTGGTCAGCAACTTCTTCATCAGAACGCTGCCGCATCATGATGCGCATAGCAGATCTCATTGAGGAAAAGCTGGAACATCTTGCTGGGCTTGAATCCACTGACCAGGGAAAACCGGTTTCGCTTTCGCGCACACTCGATATTCCGCGTGCTGCTTCCAACTTCAGATTCTTTGCAACGGCAGCGGTGCAATTCGCGAGTGAAGCGCATGTGATGGAAAGCGGCACAGTGAATTACACGTTGCGGCAACCGCTCGGTGTAGTAGGCTGCATTTCGCCGTGGAATCTCCCGCTCTATCTTTTTACCTGGAAAATTGTTCCTGCCCTGGCGGCCGGAAATTGCGTGATTGCAAAGCCCAGTGAAGTGACTCCAATGACTGCCTATGAGCTTTCAAAAATTTGTATGGAAGCAGGAATGCCGGATGGTGTGCTGAATATTCTTCATGGTCTTGGTCCTAAATGCGGGGCAGCGATTGTAAAACACCCCAGGGTTAAAGCGATTTCATTTACAGGAAGTACGAGAGCCGGAAAAGAGATAGCCGCGGTAGCGGCGCCCATGTTCAAGAAACTTTCGCTCGAGCTCGGCGGAAAAAATCCAAACATCATTTTCGCAGATTGTGATTTTGAGAAGATGATAAAAACGACAATCAACTCATCATTTGAAAACCAGGGAGAAATTTGTTTGTGCGGTTCGCGAATCATCATCGAAAAATCCATCTATGAAAAATTCAAAGAGCGATTTATTGCCGAAACAAAAAAATTAAAAGTGGGTGATCCATTGGAAGAAGACACAAACATCGGCGCTATCGTTTCCAAACAACACTTCGACAAAATCAATTACCATATCAATCTTGCAAAAGAGGAAGGCGGGAAAATTTTATCGGGTGGAAATGTGGTGAAGATGAAGGGCAGGTGTGAGAACGGCTGGTTCATCGAGCCCACAATCATTGAAGGGCTTCCCGCAAATTGCAGAACAAACCAGGAAGAAATTTTCGGGCCGGTAGTCACCTTGATTCCATTCAACACAGAAGACGAAGCGATTCAACTTGCCAACTCAACGGAGTACGGTTTGTCAGCCACCATCTGGACACAAAATCTTTCATCCGCTCATCGTGTTGCTTCGCGGGTTCAAAGCGGAATCATCTGGATTAACTGCTGGCTGCTGCGTGATCTGCGAACACCATTTGGCGGAATGAAAAACTCAGGGGTAGGAAGAGAAGGTGGCTTTGAGGCGATGAAGTTTTTTACCGAGGCGAAAAATGTTTGTGTAAAGTTATAGTCATTGGTCATTAGTCATTGGTCATTTTCTCAGTCGTTAATAATCCCGCTATGATAAAACTTGAAGATCCCGAAGTTTAGAAACTGGCGATGGAATATGCCGATGAAGTTTGGGAGATTGTGATGAAGTGGGATAATTTTTCAAAGTTTCATTTAGGTGGCCAATGGGTAGAAGCGGCTGACTCGATTGGATTGAATATTTCAGAAGGGTTCGGAAGATATTTCTTTAAAGAGAATAAACAATTCTGTTTCTACGCACGAGGCTCGTTGCTGGAGAGCAAAACAGCAACAACAAAGGCAGCAAAACGGAAACTAATTTCACAAGATGAGTTTTCCAGACTGATCACATCATTAGAAACACTTCATCATAAACTCAATGCCTACTTCGAATGACTAATGACCAATGACTAATGATACGCTATCTCCAAATCGTCACCGACTCATTCTCAGGTTACTGGAATTATTTATCCTCTGAAATTCTTCACCCCTCCTTTCACAATTATTTCTACTGGCTGATTGCGCTTTCTCTTTTCTGCTGGTCATTGGAGATCATTTTTCCCTGGAGAAAAAATCAATCCATCATCCGCAAAGATTTTTTCCTCGATGGCTTTTATATGTTCTTCAACTTTTTTCTTTTCTCACTTATTGGATACAATGCATTATCAAATGTTGGAGTGCAGGCATTCAATGATTTCATCGGATTGTTCGGTTTGAAAAATATTGTGGCGATTGAAATTCATTCATTCCCGGCTTGGTCGCAACTGCTCATTCTTCTCGTTACAAAAGATTTTATTGACTGGAATGTGCATCGCGTTTTGCATCGTGTTCCCCGGCTTTGGGAGTTTCACAAAGTGCATCACTCAGTTGAGCAAATGGGATTTGCCGCTCACCTTCGCTTTCACTGGATGGAAACGATTGTCTATCGCAGTATCGAATACATTCCCCTGGCAATGATTGGCTTCGGTATCCAGGATTTTATCATCGTCCATATTTTTACGCTGGCCATCGGGCATCTCAATCATTCTAATCTCAACATTAGTTGGGGACCCTTCAAATATTTATTCAACAGTCCGCAGATGCACATCTGGCATCACGCGAAAGAATTACCGGAGCAGTATGGAGTGAATTTCGGATTAACTTTGAGTGTGTGGGATTATTTATTCGGAACTGTGTACTGGCCGCAAAGCGGAAGAGATGTGCCGCTCGGCTTTCCGCGCTCTGAGTTTTTTCCTGCCTCATTTTATGGACACATGATTCATCCTTTTTCAAAAAAATATTAGCAATGATGAACACAACCGGTTCAATGAAACGATTAGTGCATCACCATTTCCTTACAGGGAAAAATTTCCTATTCTCTCTTTTTCTCGTCGTCACTGTTTCTGCCTGCAGCCAGAGTCAAACTTCTTCCGGTTACAAAAGCGTGGATAACAAAACTTTCGCAGAGAAAATGAAAGAATCTAATGTGGTGATTCTCGATGTGCGCACTCCGGAGGAATATCAGTCGGGGCACATTCCGAAGGCAACACTCATTAACTTTTACGATCAAAATTTTTCGCTGCAGCTTGACTCGCTCGACAAAAGCAAAACGTATTTGGTCTATTGCGCTAAAGGCAGTCGTTCCTCACAGGCATCTGAGCTTATGGCCAAGAAAGGTTTCCACAATGTTTTGAGTCTCAAAAATGGGTATAATGCCTGGGATGGTGCGGTAGAAAAATAATTTTGATTTGAACAAATGAACTGATGAACGATAAAATCTCCACTGACAAAGCTCCAAAACCAGTTGGATTGTATCCGCATGCACGAAGAGTCGGAAACTTGCTTTTTCTTTCCGGTATTGGAGCTCGTGAAGCCGGTACTAACAATATTCCCGGCAATGAATATGATTCAACGGGAAACTTAGTGAAGTACAACATCGAAGCACAGTGCCACTCTGTTTTCAAAAATGTAAAGACTGTTTTGGAAGAATCGGGAAGCAGTTGGGATAAATTAGTTGACGTGACTGTTTTCCTTACTAACATGAAAGATGATTTTGAAACCTACAACAAGATTTACGCTGAGTATTTCCAAGACAACCAGCCGTGCAGGACAACGGTGGAGATTAAATCACTTCCTACACCGATTGCGATTGAATTGAAATGCATTGCAATGATTGAATAAAAGATTGTGATGAAGGCAGGTAAACATACCGACAATAGAAAAAATTGGAATAAGAAATTCATTCGTGCAAAAAAATCGAATGCACCGGAAAGACTTTTACCTGGATCGTGGGGTAATGAATTTGACAAAGATGAATGGCAATGGAAATCTTCTCACATAGATTTGAAAATAAGGACAGGCATCAAATGCGCTAACTTGTAACGGAAATTTTTTTGATGATGGAAAAAGCACAGAATGAGGTTTACTACAAATCCTACCTCGCACTCGATCAAATCCTCAATGCCCAGCATCGTGAAAGCGAAAAAGCAGGCAAGCCTGCTGATGATGAAATGCTGTTCATCATCATTCACCAAACGTATGAGTTGTGGTTCAAGCAGATTTTATTTGAGCTGAAGATCGTTCAACGGATTTTTGCCAACCAGCAGATCAATGACAATGCGCCTGACATGCAGATTGCTGTTCACCGTCTTCAGCGCATTGCCACCATCCTCCGGGTACTCGTGCACCAGATTGATATTCTTGAAACGATGACACCACTTGACTTTCTGGACTTCCGTGATCTGCTTCGCCCGGCATCAGGATTCCAGAGCTACCAATTCAAAATGATTGAAGCCATCATGGGCCTGAAATTCGAACAGCGTCATGAACAGAATTACTATGTCTCTCATTTGCACAAGGAAGAATTGGATGAGGTGAAAAAAGCAGAGCAGGAAAAAACGTTGCTCGTTTTGGTGAATCAGTGGCTGGAGCGAATGCCCTTCTTTGATGAACCACGATTCTGGAAAAATTATTCAGGCAATAGGACCAGCATTACAGATCAGCATATTTTCTGGAATGATTACAGGGCACTGTATGATCAATCGCTTTCAGCGGAGGAGAAGAAAAATCTTGAACCGTTTGATTCTTTGCTGTTTGATAGCAACGATCCTCTCCGAAAGGACTCCTCCGGAGAAGGGAGAAACCTGAGTGGGCGTGCTAACCGCAGCGCACTCTTCATCATGCTCTATCGTGATTATCCGCTGATGCAACTCCCTTTTCAACTGATAAATACGTTGCTCGATATTGATGAGTTGATGGCTCTATGGCGTCATCGCCATATCAGTATGGTACAACGGATGATCGGTTCACGAATCGGTACAGGCGGCAGCAGCGGAAAGGATTATTTACGGGGAGCAATGGAAAAGCACTACATCTTCAAAGAATTCGCCGAACTCACTTCCTTTCTGATTGAACGAAGACGACTTCCTGAGCTCAGCGTGGAATTAAAACAAGCCATGGGATATTCCTTCGGCAAGTGAATACAGATAAATCTCTCTCAAAATCGTTAGTTGTGCTGAACCCGGTTTACCATCCGGCTGTGCCGGTGGATTCTGAATCCCGATTAATCGGGATCGGAATTACTTCGGTTGTTGTTTGGCTTTTGAGACATTTATTACAGACACCCATCAAGCGGTCACTGACTTGGTTTTGGGCTCAGTTTTCATGGTCTGTTTTTCGGGTTCTGCCTTCAGGCGGGCCCGCTCTTTTTTCATACCCCGGTCATAGAAATACTGCACTACAATAAACAAAAAGATAAAGTAGGAATAGCAAATAGTCATCAGCATGGGATTCATTTCTGTTCTTACAGAAATAAGGTATACCGTCAATAATGCAGAGATAAACGAACATCCTCCCAGCAGATAAATCACCTGCTTATCTTTCAATCCTGCATACACGAAATGGTGTGAAATGTGATCTTTTCCCCCGATGAACGGCGAATGACCGCGGGCAATCCGCCGCATGAAAACGGTTGCGGTATCAATGATGGGAACAGTGAACGCCATTAGCGGAATCAGGTATTGAGTTAGTTGAATAGTGCCGCCGCTCGGTGTATGATACTTCCACAAAATTGGAATGGAGATCGCTGAAATGAATGCGCCGAGAAACTGACTTCCGGTATCGCCCATGTATATACGCGCCGGATGCCAGTTGAAATACAGAAAGCCGCCAACGGCTCCTGACACTCCGATGAGCATGACCGAATAAAATGAAAAAATATTTTTCTCAAGGAGTAAAACAAGAAAACAAGAGAGCATCAGGCAAAGCGAAACGATCGCACTGATGCTATCCATGTTGTCAAGCATGTTGATAGAGTTCATGATGCCAACCACCCAAATAAGGGTAATGAGGACATCACACACATAAATTCCCGTGGCAGGAATAATGGTGCCGGTGACTACCAGGAACAGTCCGCAGCACAATTGACTGAAGAATTTCAGGAGCGGTATGGTATCGTAAGCATCATCGGCCAGACCAAGAAGAAAAGCCGTGGTGACGGCTGCTACAATGCCGAGCAAATGTTTGTTCAGGTATTCCTGCTCTGAAAAATTGAAAATACTGAAGATGGATATGGAAATGAGAAAAACGATATAGAATGAAAATCCTCCAACAGATGGTTTCACATTATTTGACCAGCGAATGTTATGGCGATGCTGCATCTGGCGATTGCCCAGAGTACGCGAAAACTTCAACAACAATCCGTTGATGAGAAAGGAAAAAAATATCGCAATGACAAAAAACACTGAGTAGGCAATAGGAAGGAGCAGTGCAGAATCGGTTTCTCCCACGATTTAGCGTTTTAGAGGGTGTGGTGATTATTAAAACAAAGATCGAACGAAATCCAGCATTCGCCACATAAAATTACGTTTTTTCCTGGTATCATCCGTGTAATACTCATAACCATATTGGCGATCGCCATAGCCTGTATAGCCATAACCGTACCCATAACCATATCCATAGCCGTATCCATAGTTGTAGGAATAGATTGAAGCGCCCTCACCCATATCATTCAACACTATTGAAAGTCTCGCAATACGATGATCCTGCACCAGGTGATTGATATTGTTCAGGAAATTTCTGCTGCTATAATCTGCACGCACAATGTAAATGGGAACATCAGATTTCTTAATGAGGTCGAGCGCATCTGTTACGATACCCACCGGGGGCGTATCAATCACAAGAACATCGTATTGTTTCTTCAGTTCTTCTAAAAGAGCATCGGTTTTAGTAGAGTTAATGAATTCTGCAGGATTCGGCGGCAACGGACCACTGGTGATGAAATCCAGGTTCTCCCACTCTGTATGCCGGATACATTCTTCCAGTTTGTATTTTCCAATCAGCAGCGTGCTGACCCCTCGCTGGTTATCCACCTTAAAGGCACGATGAAGCTGGGGCTTTCTTAAATCAAAATCAAGCAGCAAAACTTTTTTTCCGCCTACGGCAAGAATGCCGGCCATGTTAACTGCAATAAAAGTCTTCCCCTCCCCTGCAACTGTGGATGTAACCGTAATAAGTTGCGGAGGTTTTCCCGGTGAAATATATTCGAGGTTGGTTCGCATGGATCGAAAACACTCAGATATCACTGACTTGGGACTTTTGTTTACTACTAACTGCGATACATCCATAAGCTGATTATACTTCGGAATCACGCCAAGGATTCCCGCATCGCAATAGCGGGTGATTTCTGACACCGAAAGAATTTTGTGATGCAATAAGTACCGGACAACAATAAGCAGGAAGCATCCCATCAGGCCCAGTGCAATCCCCAGTAGCTTGATGAGAGAGCTGTTAGGGAAAACAGGTTGGGTAGGAACATCTGCTTTTCGAAGTATCGTGTAGTCAGAAACAAATCCTGCCTTGGTGATATCAAATGCGGATTTTTTATCGAGCAGGAGAAGGTAATATTTTTCTTTTAAATCACTCAGTCGCGAGATGCGGAGATATTGAGATTGAATGCCCGGCACAGAGGCAAACTGATTAAGATACTTGTTGACCTCGTCATCTACTTCCTTTATTTTGTCCTTCACTTTTTGCTGCGCATTCAGGATGCTGGTGAGAATGTTGCGCTTCATATCAACAATCTCCTTTTTCAGATTAATCACCTGGGGATTATTGGGTGAGAGCTTGAGTGTAAGATCACGCCACTGTGTTTGCAGATGATCGAGACTCTGAATGTTATCACTCAATCCGGCATATCCGGGATCAACAATGCCGAAGAGAAGGTGTGATGAATCCTGGTATTGCAGAAAATATTTCCGGTAATATTCCAGCGTACTGTATTGCACATCAAGGTCCTCTTGTTTTGTCTTCAGGTCTTTCAACTGGGTATTGAGGTCTTGCTCCATGGATGAAATCGCAATACCATTCGCCAGTTTGAATTGCGTCATCTGGTCCTCATAGTCTTTCAATTCGTTACTGATTGAATCTACCTGGGCTTCTATGAAATTAAGAATCAGTGTCGCGCTTTCTGTTTTTTTCTCCTTGTCATAAGAGAGGAACTCGTCACAAACGCGGTTGACAATGTCAGCGGCTTTTTGAGGTGCCCTGTCACGCATCTGCAGTCCAATGGTGGGAACATTCGGCGCAATCTGCAACGCGGAGCGCAGCCTTCCATAAAGAGAATAAGCATTCAGAACGATGAAAAAATATTCTGCTGAAGTCACGCTTTCAGATACAGCTACTCTGGGGTTAATGGTAATACTGAATTGCATGTCCGGCGTCACGTAATGCTTTCCAAGCTCAAATGTCTGCCAGATTTCTTTTCCGGAGGTAGAAAAATTCAATTGATATCTTTCTCCGCTTAGAAAACGAAACTGAACAGAACGGTTATAAAAATCATCCTTCACGTCATTCACGTGCACGATGAACGGATTGTTCTTATACAATTCTTCATTCAGAATCTTTCCTGCCTGGTAATAAGCAATCTGTAAGTTCAGCGAGTCAATCACGCGATCCATGATCACGTTAGCCTTCATGATCTGAATGTCCTTTTCAATATCAAGATTGGAATTCTTGGACTGGAATAGATTGTTTTGAATGTCGAGCGCTTGCGCAGTGTTGATTGGCTTCACAATCAGCGATGCCGTCACTTCATAGGTCGGTGGAGTGTAACGCAGGTACACCAGCGATGCTGAAACTGTGAGCAGCATGATCACGATGCACCACATCAAACTCTTGCGGATCATGATCATTAGCAGTGCCGGGTTGAAATCTTCACCCAGCAGTCTCTGCATCGGACTTAATATGATCTTGGTCTCGCTCATAATTTAGTGAGTGCAATTACCGAGTAGGTCATGAAGAACAAAGTAGAAAGCAGCGAGAGAACGGGAGTGACCTGGAGCAATAGATCATTAGCTGTAAGTCGTGATTCAATATAGACCACGTCATTTGCTTCCATAGTGAGATTTGCCTTCGCTATGCCGTCAATTGTTGACAGGTCAATGTCAAACACGGTTGGGTTGCTCATGTTTCCGCGTATTACGCGCACTGCGTATGCTTTTCCGCCGGCAGGTATCCCCTGTGCTTTTGCAAGCACCTCTATCAAATTCATGTTCTCCCGGTCCAGCGTCACAACTACTGCCCCTTGTCTTCCTTTGAACACATACACATTTCTGTTTGTCACTTGTATTCGAATAAAAGGATTCACGAAGTAATAGCTGTACTTCTTTTCGAGTATGCGTTCCGCTTCCGTGATGGTAAGGCCGGTAATGGAAATGGAATCAAGCATTGGTAGCATCACGTAGCCGTTTTCCTTTACCACATATTGTAACGGGGAGAAGGTGTTAATATCCTGCGTGAGCACATCCACCAGCTCGTACCCGTTATTGGAAAACACGCCCACTGAAAGCAGATCGCCCGCGCGAATGACATATTCTTTCGCGGTTTTCACCGTGTCCGCCATCACTAATTTTTGTTGCTCAATTTTAAACAGGTGATCAGGATAAATAACTCTGCACCCACTCAGCATGATTATGATTGCAACAAACCAGAATATCCTTTTCAAGAAATACTAAATTTAGTTCGGAAACCCTTTCACTTTTGTTTGGGAAATGAGAGGTATATTTTCAGGTAGAAATCTTACTCAAGTAATTTTTGCATTGCAAAGTTAAAGAATTGGCGCTATCATCTCGTTTGAAGCAGGTGTGAGTAAAGCACAGACATATCATTCACAAGGCGAACATAACTGAATCGCTCGCTTGTATTTGCTCCATGAAAATTTTCCATTGCGCCGCGAAGGGCAGTATCTTCAACTAATTTAAGCAGCGCATCGGTAAATGCATCCTGAGCATTACTATTAACAATGAAACCATTTTTCTCATTCACCATAATATCACTTATGCCCCCAACATCTGTGGTAACAACCGGCTTTCCTGCTGCCAGTGCTTCAATGATGCTGACCGGTGTGCCTTCATTCAATGAGGTGAGCGCAACGATCTCACTGCCCGCATAAACTTCATCTACATCTTTCAGCCATGAAGTGAATGTGAGTGTGGCTTTTTTCTTTTCATGAAGGAAATCAGCAAAATCAATTTGCAGCGATCGTGATAATGATTCAATAGCGAGGCGATCTTCACCATCCCCGACAATGAAGGCCCGGACTTTTTTTTGTGTTTGGCTTATAACATTTTTCAGGGCGTGAAGAAAAAGCTTGTGATTTTTCACCGGAACCAATCTTCCTACAATTGAAATCACAATCTCATCATCGGCGACCAAATAATGATCACGGAATTTTTTCCTCTTTGCCTCTACATCTTCTGAGAATTTTCGGAGATCAAAACCCAGCGGAATGATTTCAATTTTTTCTGCCGGACAAATCCGGAACTGCTCGCTCAACTCTCTTTTCTGTTTTTCACTGATTGCGATGATGCGCGTGCTTCTTTTTGCAAGTTGCCGTTCAACGTTAATGAAAACGTTGGTTTTCCATTTTGAGAAATAGGAATGAAAAACATTTCCATGAAAAGTGTGGAGGATCACCGGCACATGACAGGCATAAGCAGCCATACGCCCGAGTGCTCCTGCCTTCGCAGCGTGGGTGTGAACAATATCGGGTTTGAAATCACGGATGATTTTTTTTAATCTGAAATAAGCGCTTCGGTCCTTCATCCAGTCAATCTCACGATACATTTCAGGAATGTAGACCGGTTTCAATCCCATTTCTTCAAGTACAAATTCTGAACTCGCTTCACTTCCATCAATCATTCCAGCAACCAGCATTGTCTCATACTCCGGCGACATGTATTTTGTGAGATACGCAGCATTGAATGTGGGACCTCCGAGATTGAGACGGTTGATAATGCGGAGAATGCGTGGCATGTTTTAGTAGGCAGTAGGCAGTAAGCAATAGGCAAAAGAAAAAATGAGCCAGTGGCAAAACTAATTCTTCGCGATATGGAAATTTTTTTTCAAAAAAATCTATGAACAAAAACATCGGCCCAATTGCTTGTTGTTTTTGTCTATTGTCCAATGAGTCGTGTTACGTGAATCCCGATCAAATCAGGAGAACTCGTGTATCGTTATTTGCCTACTGCCTATTGCCTACTGATTACTGCTTCCATCGTTTCCACCAATGCTGAAACACAAGCAATCCCCAAATACGTGCGGCACTGTCAGCAGGATTGGTTGAAAAAAGTTGTGACCTCAAATTTTTTACCGCGACTTCACTGAAGATATTCTGTTCACGGATAAATTTCTCAGAAAGATTTTGTTCAACTAAAGATTTCAATTCCCGTATGAGAAAACTATGGAGCGGTATTTCAAAGCCGCGCTTGGGGCGATGGTAAAGTTCTTTCGGAAGAAAGTTTTTGAAAGTATCATGGACAATTTTTTTCCGTTGAGAGCGATCAACTTTAAATGATGGGGGAAAGGAAAAAGCAAACTCAACGACCCTATAATCGAGGAAGGGTGTTCGCACTTCCAAACTGTTCGCCATGCTCATGCTGTCTACCTTCATTAGCATATCATCGGGCAACACCATCTTCACATCATTGAGCAAGACGCCGTTCAGATTTTTAATGAGGTTGCTGAAAAAAGTCAGCTTGTTTTTACGATCCATAAATTCGGATTGATTCACCTGTTCAATTAAAAGTTGCCTTGCCTGCTCTTCATCAGAAATTGAGCACCACCGCCAATACCGGTCGCGATCATTCAGCTTTATCCCCTCATAAAATTTTTGTGCCTGCCGGATTTTATTTCCTAGAAAATTATTTCTTGACGTCGGGAAAAAATTCAATACAGGGGAAAAGTAAGAACCCATGAGCTCAGGAAACCGCGGATGCCGCGCCCGGTAGTCGCCGGTATGTTTGATGTAGCCGCCAAAAATTTCATCAGAACCATCACCACTTAAAGCCACCTTGACATGCTTGCGCGTATGCTTGCTCAGAATGTAAACAGGAAGCGCTGATGAATCGGCAAATGGCTCATCGAAATAATTCAACACATCATCGAGCGATTCAAGCAAATCATTTCTTGAAAGACTAAATACCGTATGATCGGTTTTAAAATGCTTTGCAACGAGCCGGGCATAATCTGTTTCATCAAAAAAACCATCGTCGCTGTAGCCAATGGAAAAAGTTTTCAGCTGATCAGTATGCAAAGAAGCAAGTCCGCTTACAATGGAGGAGTCAATTCCTCCTGATAAAAATGATCCGAGCGGAACATCGGCGATCAGCCGGATCCGTACTGCATCATCCATTAGTTCAAACAACTTCTTCTGAGCGTCCTCGTAATTTAAAATTTCGGGGAGTTGTCTTATCTGTGCTTCAAGTTCATACCATTGATTATTTTTCGTCTCTCCGTTTTCTATCCACAGGTAATGCCCCGGCAAAAGTTTTTTTACTGATTGATAAATGGTTTGAGGACCGGTTATATAATTCAATTGAAGATATTCATAGAGTGAAGTGTAATCCATTTCTTTTTTGATCGGGAACCGCATCAGTGCTTTCATCTCCGAAGCAAATGCGAGCACATTTTCATCTTCATAAAAAAACAATGGCTTCACCCCAAAACGATCTCGTGCAATGAAAACACTTTGCTTTTCACGGTCATAAATCGCAAAAGCAAAAAAACCATTCAGCAATTCAAGCATCCCGGCTTTATACCTAATGTAGAGTTGCAGTAAAACCTCCGTGTCAGAATTCGTGACAAATGAAATCCCTTCCTCCTCAAGATTTTTTCTCAGGGGTTTAAAATTGAAAATCTCACCGTTGTAAATAATCACGTACCTCTTACTTTCATCGAACATCGGTTGATTGGCAGTCTCAGAAAGATCAATGATGGAAAGCCGGCAATGCCCAAATCCAATGTGTTCTTCCTCAAAAAAGTTTTGCGCATCAGGTCCGCGCAATAATAAACTCTGAGTAGCCGGATGTAAATGTTGCATCCAACGCTGTCCTGATTCATTCTTTGCAATTAAGCCAACAATGCCGCACATAAGAGTTTCGAGTCTGTTAAACGCTGCTACAAAAATAGGCTGATGATTTTTGGGTGAGCATTGAAAAATTTACAGGCAGCTATTTTTTACCGTTGAGCAGCAGTAAGGAAATCATTCAGAAAATTTGTTAGTGCGAATGTCATCCTGAGCTTGTCGAAGGATAGGCCGGAGTTCTCCTAATATGGTTCGACTGAGGTGTCATGAAACAAACAAGACATTGGCTTCAACGCCTTCTTTTCTTTTTAGGTGGTAATGTTCTCTTAGTCCGCTTTTTACCTTTTGAGGAAGAAGAAAATTCTATCGCCGGATCCCAGAAAATTTTTTTGAAGTTCTGAATCTTATCATCAATCACTTCAACTCCTTCGGCTTCGAGCAATTCTTCCATAAGAGTCGGAGTTGCGAAGTGATGTTTGCCGGTAAGCAATCCCACCCTGTTTACCACGCGATGTGCTGGCACTTGAGAATGACTATTGTTCATTGCCCAGCCGACTGTCCTTGCTGATAATCCTGTTCCAAGATAGTTCGCAATGGCGCCATAACTGGTAACTCTGCCGCGGGGAATTTTTCTCACAACAAAATAGACGCGCTCAAAAAAATTTTTGTCTTCAGCTTTCATGGTTGTTTAAGCAAGTGTGAATTTAATGTACCTGATTGTTTTTCCTTCAGCTAAATGTTGCTGTTCATAAAAAGTTTTTTCTGAAAGAATCTCATCCGGAAGTTTTTCAGAATACAAATCTTCAGAAGAAAAAATGATGTTGCATTTGAACTCTGAAATTTTTTCGAGGGTGAATTGATACAACTGCCAATCATCTGTTTTCAGATGAATGATGCCCCCTTGTTTTAAAATGTTTTTGTAGCGGGGAAGAAATTTTTCTGAAGTCAGGCGCTTTCTTGCCTTGCTCTTTTCCCTGTAAGGATCCGGAAAGGTGATCCAGATTTCTTCGACTTCTCCCGGGGAAAAATATTCTTCAAGATGATCAATGTACGTTCTGAGAAAAGCGACGTTGGCAATCTTTTCTTCGAGTGCTGTCTTTGCTCCGCGCCAGATGCGGGAACCTTTAATGTCAATGCCAATGAAATTTCGTTCAGGAAACTTTCTTGCAAGAGCAAGTGTGTATTCTCCCTTGCCACAAGCCAGTTCCAGAGTGATCGGGTTTGAATTTTGAAATGCGATTTCATTCCATTTTCCTTTCAAATCTCTTTGCAATTGATAGACGTTGGAAAATGTTTGCAGTTCAGCGAGGTGTTTGAGTTTGTTCTTGCCCAATGAAAATTATTTCGTGCAAAGATTGAAAAGTGTCAAGAGAAAAATCACACTTGATGAGAATGGAAATTTCTTTATCTCTAAATTCGCCGCCGCTTCAGCTAACCCCGTCAGTGGCTTTTCGCCCTGATGGTGGTTGAGCGAGAGCAAGAACCCCGTCAGTGGCTTTTAGCCCTGACGGCGGTTAAGCGCACCAAAATTTCTTAATCATGGCAACAGTTTCTATCGCTGAACTGTCAAAGTACGAAGGACAACAAGTAATGCTGCAAGGCTGGAACTCCAACAAGCGCAGCGGAAAAGGCTTGTACTTCATCATCCTTCGTGATGGAACGGGATATTGTCAATGCGTGGTAGATGAGAAAAGTGTTTCACCTGAAGATTTTGAGAATGCAGGAAAACTTACTATGGAAAGCTCGTGCAGCATTACGGGAACGGTTGTGAAAGATGAGCGGCAAATCGGCGGCTATGAGGTGCGCGCAACAAAAGTGGAGATCATCAGCATCGCCGAAGAATATCCGATCTCGAAGAAAGAACACGGTGTAGATTTTCTTATGGACAATCGCCACCTGTGGCTGCGCTCACAACGCCAGTGGGCAATCATGCGCGTTCGAAACGCCATCATTTTTTCTATCCATCAGTTTTTTCGTGAAGAAGGTTTTGTACAGATGGATGCGCCGATTTTCACCGGCAATGCAGTGGAAGGAACGAGTACTTTGTTCGAAACAGATTTCTATGGCAAGCCCGCTTATCTCTCACAAAGCGGACAACTCTATGGCGAAGCAATGGCAATGGCGATGGGAAAGATTTACACGTTCGGTCCCACGTTCCGTGCTGAGAAATCAAAAACGCGAAGGCATCTTTCAGAATTCTGGATGATCGAACCGGAGATGGCATTTTTTGATCTCGATATGAACATGGATCTGATTGAATCCATGCTCAAGCACATCATCCGAACATTGCTGCTCGAGTGCAAGAATGAATTTCAACTGATTGGCAGAGACACTTCCCTTTTCGAAAATATCGTGAATGCGAAATTTCCCCGACTCACGTATGAAGAAGCCGTTAGGATCATCAAAGGTGAGCAGGAAGTAAATGGAAAAAATTCGATTGCATCTCTCGAAGAAGAATTGAAGCGGGTGCAATTGAAAATGGTTGAAGTAAAAAAAGAAATTTCAGATCGCGAGGAGAAGATTAAAAACCCTTCGATGAAGAAAGGCGAAGTCACCTTCAACCAAACAAAGATTGATCAGTTGAAAAATGAGTTGAAGGATTTGGAAGAAGATGAGCGCAACATTCCCCTCTGGATTTCTTCAGCGAAGAATTTTGAATTCGGAAGTGATTTCGGCGGCAGCGACGAAACGGTAATCACACGTTTGTTCGATACTCCCATCTTAGTTTACAACTGGCCTCATGAAGTAAAAGCATTCTATCTCAAGAGAGACAAAGATCCGCGCTGGGCAAAGGGTGTTGATGTTCTTGCACCGGAAGGTTACGGAGAAATTGTAGGCGGCGGTGAGCGTGAAACCGACATCAATCTTCTCAAAGAAAAAATCATCGAGCACCAACTGCCAATGAGCGCTTTTGAATGGTACCTCGATTTGCGACGATATGGCTCCGTTCCTCATTCAGGTTTTGGGTTGGGTTTGGAACGATTGGTTGCGTGGGTTTGCAAGCTTCCGCATGTGCGCGAGACCATTCCTTTCCCACGAATGTATGGCAGGCTTGAACCGTAAAAATTGAAGAACAGATTTTTTCTTGCCAATGAAAATTCGTAACTTAACATCATAATGAAGAAGCAGGCAAATTCTGCGAAAGTGAAAGAATTCATCAGAAAAAACGCTGATCTGTTCTGGTACATACGCCCTGATGCGAAAGAAAATATCTCACATGAAGTGCTCGTGGAATTCATTCTGAATTACGGGAATGAAAAAATGGTGAAGGAACTTTTAGAATTGCTTGGAGTAAAGCATGTGGCGAAAATCTTCAGAGAGCAAACTGCACCGGGAAGAAGGATCAACTATTTTCCGTTGACAAAAAATTTTTTCGAGTTGTACTTTAACCGCCATGCACCGCAATATTCTAACAGACGATCAAATCAAGTTGCTACCCTTAATCAGGAAATTCTCCCGTAACTATTACTTGGTTGGCGGAACAGCGATTGCCTTGCAACTTGGTCATCGCAGATCAATTGATTTTGACTTATTCACTCAAAAGCGAGTCAACAGCATTGAGATATCAAAAACTATTTACAGGGCTTTTCCAAAGGAAACCAAGACCGGATATCAAGACTCTGAGCAGACACATTATATTATCAAGTCAGTTAAGCTTACCTTCTTTCACTTTGACTTTCCAATCCCTTCACCGCTACATTTTGAATCCTCGATTCGGATGCCTGATCTGCTTTCGCTGGCAGCGATGAAAGCATTTGCTTTGGGTGGCAGAGGGAAATGGAAAGATTATGTTGATCTCTTTTTTATTTTGAAGGATCATTTTTCAATTATGCAAATTGCAGCAAAAGCAAATGATTTGTTTGGGGATTTTTTCAATGAACGATTGCTTAGAGAGCAGCTATCATACTTCAAAAACTTAGATGATTCTGAACCTGTGGAATTTCTTATTCCCTCTCCCTCTGAAACAGAGATCAAATCCTTCCTCACTGAAGTTGCGACTCAACCTTTTTGAATATCCCGCACGTACTCATAGCTCATACCACATAGCTCACTTGTGCGCCACAAAAATCGGCAGCGATTTATCCTTCAATAATTTCCCCGCCGTGCTTCGCGAAAAAAACCTCGAGATACCGCTTCTTCCGTATGCTCCCATCACTACCAATGGATTTGTTTGCATCTCGGCAAAATTCAGAATCGCTTCCTCTGCCTGTCCGCTCAGCGTTTCGTAATTCAGTTTGGAATAGTGTGCGGAGAGATATTCTTTCATCAATTCACTTCCATCAATTGTTTCTTCTTTTGATTTGGTGATATGAAGAAGAGTGGCTGGTGCCTGGAACGATTCTTCATGAAAAAGCTGAATGAACTGCTTGATGGCAAAAACGGAATGGGCCTTTCCATCGAAGGTGAGCAGGATGATGTTAATGGGCTTGTATTGATCAGGAACAATCATTACCGGGCATTCGGCTTCGACGAGCACATCTTTTAAAATGCTTGCTTCGCCGGCAACGTTTGAAAAAAAAGTTTGATACCCAAGAATGATCAAATCGGCATACCTGCTCTCATAAATTAATTCGTTGGCCGGAACTCCTTTATCGCGATGCGCTTTAAAGTTTGCGCCTGCAGCCTGGCATTTCGCTGTGAAGGCCGCCAGGTTTTCCTCAATTTTTCCCTCTGACTCTTTCTCCATCCGCTCCAATAATTTTGGATCAAAAGCAAAGTAATCTTCACCAAACAACGTGGCGTAGCCGATGTAACTCAGGTCTTCAATGAAGACACCGACGATTAAAGACTTTTGCTGAGCGGCTAAATTCAAAGCATAGTCAAGAGCACCGGATGAAAACGATGAGCTGTCAAAGGCCACGAGGATTTTTTTCATGATTATGATTTTCTTTTTTCAAAGTTAGACAACTCATTTTTCCTGTTGTCATATTTTTCTATGTTACCTCTGAGATTAGGGGTCCTCAAAAAAAAACAGGCTGCGGTCTTATTAAGTCAATTTATTTTGCATTGAGAAAATCATTGACACTACAGTTTGACCTCTCCTTCAAAACCGTATTTCAAGAACCTGGATGCGCTGCGCTTCTTTGCTGCCATCGGAGTTTTTTTGTTGCACGCTCTTAATGTTCAGATTGCAGGAAGTGATGATCCTGCGTGGATGCAGCCCCTCCGTGACTTTTCAAAGACGGGTGCCCTGGGCATCAATCTGCTGCACGTGATGTCCGGCTTTCTCATATCACTTTTATTATTGCAGGAAGAAAAAACTCTCGGAAAATTCAGCGTTGTCAAATATTATTTGAGACGAACATTACGCATTTGGCCGCTGTACCTGCTCGTAATTACAATTTCATTTTTCGTGATTCCGCCGCTGATGAATTTTTTCGGGAATGATTTTCACGAAACCGCAAATCCGCTGGCATACTATTTATTCTGGGGAAACTTCTACATCCTTAAATATGGATACCCTTATTCACCCATTCTCGCTGTGCTCTGGTCCGTTTCCGTTGAAGAGCAATTTTATATTGGATGGCCGTGGCTCATCAGATTGTTCAGAAAAAATCGCTGGATGCTTTTTGTGATTGTGATACTTATCAGTATCAGTTTCAGAATTTATTTTCGTAATGATGGAAAGGAGCTCTTCTTCAACACGCTCTGCATCATGAGTGATTTTGCCATCGGCGCTTTCATTGCTTCGATAGCAGTTAACGAAACTCCCTTCTTTCTGCGGCTTAAAAAACTTTCAAGACGGATGATCATTCCTATTTACATCATCATCCTGCTAATGATCATTTTTTATCATCCCCTTTTTGATTCAACCTTCGCTACCGTGATCGAGCGATTGATTTTAGGGATTGGTTTCGGATGGGTCATTCTCGACCAGGCCTACAGTGAAAACCGTCCTTTCAACCTCCATCGCATACCGGGATTTGTATGGTTAGGAAAAAGGACATACGGCTTGTATTGTTTTCATGAGGTAGGAATTATATCCGCGATAAAAATTATGAAAGCGATGAATTGCATTCATTCTCCCTTTCAATACAGTGTGCTCATGCCAATAATTGCATTCTCGATCACCGTTGTGTTGGCCGCATTGAGTTATCGCTTCTTCGAAAAAATATTTTTAGACTGGAAAGCAAAGTTTGAGGTAGTCCGATAAATATTTTAAGAAGAAATAGTTTGTTGTTCAAACAAAATTTTTTCAGGGGAAAGGTTCCTTGCAGTTGAAATCTGGTACAGCAATACTATTGAAGTAATTAACAGCAACACCGCATTCATCTGGTGTGCGACGCCGTAAATTATTGGAATGCTTCCCAGTGAATTGACAATCGTTAAAACACCAATCACCATCTGCATAAATGCGATGACAGGAAAAGAGGAAAGAGCCAGCCGGAAAAAATTTGTCATGGGTTTATCTTTTGCTCTCGTAAAAAAGATGAAAGCAACAAGCACAATCAGCATACCCAGAGTGCGATGAATGAATTGAATGGTGGCAACGTTTTCAAAAAAATTTCTGATGAAGGGCGATTGTGAGAACAGATTCTCAGGAATCCATTGTGACCCGAACTTCGGGAACGTAGGAAATGAAAGTGCAGCATGGGTGCCTGCCATTAATCCACCGAAAAAAAATTGTACCGCCATGAGCGCTATGATGATGATGAGGGGAGATTTCATTGTAGCAACTTCCGCCGCTTCCCCTGGAGGGTTCAGTACCATGAGCGCAAGCCAAAGCAGATAACATAAGAGAACGAGTGCAAGAATTAAATGCGCACTCAAATCAATCGGGCTCACCCACGGTTTGTCGATCAATCCGCTGCCCACCATGATCCACCCCACCAACCCCTGCAAGCCGCCGAGAACAAATGCTATTGCAAGTTTTATCAGCAGTTGCATTGAAATCATTTTCTTCCAGAGAAAAAATGCAAGCGGAATTAAAAACACAGGAATGAACAATCGCGCCCACAGGCGGTGAATGAATTCCCACCAGAAAATATTTTTAAATCCATCGAGTGTTATCTCATTGTTCATGAGTTGATACTGCGGAAATTGCTTGTATTGATCGAATGCCTGTTGCCATTGCTCGTGATTGGTGGGAGGAATGCTTCCCATGATTACATTCCACTGCGTGATGGAGAGACCACTGCCGGTGAGTCGGGTGATTCCCCCGAGCATAACCTGAATAACGATCATAAATACTCCGGTCAACAACCAATAGCCGATTTGTTTTCTTTCCCTTGAGTTCATGATGTTATCGCACAAAAATACAATCCGTAAAAATGGCTCTTCACAAAAGAAAGAAGTAATTAAAATTCATAACCAATGTTTACCTTGTGATAAAATTTTTCAATATGGAAACAATCATTTCTGAACCGATGATGCCATCTTCTCATTTGGAGATTGATAGTGAGGAAGCCGCGTACCTGAAAGAAACTGCTGGTTGGGCAAAATTTCTTGCGATCGTAGGCTTAGTGTTTTGTGGATTGATCGTGGTTTTAGCGTTCTTTATGAACTCCGTATTGTCATCCATTCCTAACTTGTCCGGTACTCCTTTTCCAATGCAAGGTGTGGGAATAATGTTCACAATAATCTATTTGCTGCTTGCACTGCTTTACTTTTTTCCGTGCTACTACCTTTTGAACTTCGCGACAAAAATGAAAAACGCTTTACTGAGACATGATCAGATTCTTCTCAAACATTCACTCAGTAATTTAAAATCCTGTTTTAAGTTCTTTGGAATAATGACCCTTGTCGTAATTGGTTTTTATGCGCTCATATTAATTGCTGTGGGCATTGGAATGGCTGTTGGTTTATCATCATTCGGTAAATAATCTTTTAGAGCAACCTTGAAAAAATTATGGCTCCGAAATCTCTAAACTGATATTCTCATCTCCCGCCTGATATGGCAAAAACGTCATGATGAATTGCAGCATCTCATCAGAACTCCTCATGCTTCCATTTCTTCCTTCCACTTGCTTCGGCGGATGATTCGGATTGTTTGGATTACTCAGGGTGTTGTCCATCACAGCCACTACTTCAATAATGGATCCCGCAGGAATGTGCAGCATTTTTTTATAGGTGTAAAAATATTGCCAGCGAAAATCCCAGTTGCGGATTCGGATGAGAGGAATAGTATCTCCGTTTGGTTCTATTGCATAAGCAAGAAAAGATTTTCCAAGAAGGTGCATGTGAGGATTTATAGTAAGCAATGAAATGTCATTCAGAATTTTTGCACGCGTCACAAAAGTCATCACGGTGTCGGGTTGGATCACCAGGGGTGGAATGATATCACTCACACCGAGCGTTCCGAGTTGAATTTCCTTCGTGGGGCGCACCGGCGGTTTGTTGCTGAAGAAAATATTCACATAAGATGTATCGAGCACATCTTCGGAAGAAGGGCCATAGTGAATGTCGTTGAGGTAAACAAGATTTTCTTTCGTTGTGAAGAATCCCCCGATGCCTTCAGGGTAAATGGTTCCGAAAACTCCCGGTAAATAATTCGTTGCCGATAATTCTTTTCTCGGATTTGATCCATCGTCATTGAGCAGTTGCATTTTCTTCAGCACGTCATCGCGCGTTTCATCTTTAGTGTCGAGCACATAATCACCATCAAAAACATCTTTCTTCTTCCTGTCATCAAAGCAAATCAAATGACCATTCACATGATGGATATATTTGCAACCCGGCACAAATTCTATAGCGCGTATGAACGTGTCACGCGGCAGTTCAAATGGAATTTTCATCACCATAAAACGATCGGTGTTATCTCCCTTCACCAAAAATGGTTTGATATGCAAAGTGAGGTCGGGAGTCCCAATCAGTGAGCCTTTCGGAAATGAAGGGACGGCTGGAACTTTGGTAAGATCACCCGGCAATGAGCCTTGATCAACCCAATGATCAATCGTTTGAATTTCTTCCCGGCTCAAAAAATTTTCATCACAGAAGTGTGAGTACGACGGGTCAGCCGGCCATGGCGGCATGATGTGTTTATCAATGACTGCTTTGATGGTGAGTGATCGTTTCGCTGCATCCTGAAATGTGAGCAGGTTAAACGGTGCCGCAGTTCCGGGATGATGGCAGTTGCTGCAATGCTGATAGATGATTGGCGCAACGTCAGCAGCGAAAGAGATTTGCTTTTTTGGTTGGCAGGAAGAGAAGATGATTACACCGATGGAAAAAATGATTGCACCGATGGCGAGTCGCAAATCCTGACGGCGGTTGACCTGTTCCGCTCGTCCCGATTTTTTCGGAAATCTTTTCGGGAAAACTCCATCAGCGGTTGTGCGGGGGCTTTTCATTGAATGTAACATCCCACAGCTTTTGTTGAATCACTTGCAATCGGTTTGCCTGCAAGAAAATTATTCACCGCTTCCGTGAGATAAAACTCCGTGGCATGAGCACGGGCTTTTCCGATTTCATATCCCCAATTGTCAATCATCCCGTGATAGATCACGTTTCCTTTTGCATCAACCAAATATGCCTGCGGCGTTACTGATGCCTTGAGATCTTTCTTAAGCACAAAATCAGGATCAAGAAGAAACGGAAACTGCAACTGAAATTTTTCCTTATAAGAAACAATCTCACTGTCAGGATAAAATTTACCCGCAACCACCCCGTACATTCTCACTTGCTGTGATTGAAACACGCTGTCAAGTAAGCGGAGTGTTTTTCCATACGAGTTGCAGAATGGACATTCGGGCTGCAGAAAAAGAATAATAGATGCTTTATTGTTTTGCAATTCGCTGAAAGAAAACTTTTGGTGTTCCACTGTTGGAAGCTGCAGGCTGAAATCCAGCTTTTGCTTCTTCGCACAACTTCCAATAACTGAAACACAAAAAATGACCAGGAAAAGATGCAGCAGTTTCATTTTAGCAAGGTGAAAGTTCAAAAGTACAGCAGTGAAAAATCTAATTGACAGAAAATAAAAAACTCCGGCTCAATTTGTTTCAAAAAATCCCACGCTTCCTCCCACCCAGGTCTTGTTCTTGTTAAAATCGACACCAATCATTTTTCCCCTGCTCAATCGGACGACGCTGATCACGGGCTTCGGTTTTTCGAATTCATCAAGCCACAGAAAGAGAATCCGGATTTCTGTTTTCACCGTACCATCGGGAGCACGTAACACGGGTTCATAATTCACTTTTCGCTGTAGAATGTAATTGCTTCGATCTTTAATGCTGTCAACGATATCTTTTGTAACGTCAAAGAAAACTCCTGCGCCGGCAAAAGAGAACAGCGGTTTCAAAACATAATTCTCAAGATCACCCGGAATTTCTTTTAGCTCATTCAGGAAATTTGTTTTCGGAACATAGCGGCTGTCGAGAAAAGGAAGTGAAAACTTACTGATGCGGAAAAACCAATTCGGATGACTCACCCACTGCACATCCACATCTTCAGTAAGATGAAACTGACATTGCAGATCTTTTCTTTTCACCAGTTCGTCGAAGATCACACGATTGTAAATTCTTGTGATCGGAATTTTCCTTCCATCCTTTTCATAAAAAAGTTTTCTTCCTTCCCGAATCACTTTGCTGATGCACAGGTAGTTTATCCCGAGATATTTTTTTGTAAGCTCAAAATCTACCCGGGTCTTTTGCTTCTCGGGCTCAATCTCGAGGAGCACCACGTTCTCAGGATTTTCATTAGCCACAATCCACTCACGAAGCATTGTAATGTAGGAGTCCTGATTTAATCCGCTGAATAAGTGGTCCACTGTATCAGGAATCGTAAAATGCTCACGGTATTTTTTTGCCAGCCAATGCTGATAACCGAACAGGGAAGGAAAGGCCTGCAACTCGATCAACTGCGGGAGCAACTCACCGCTTTCATTTTTGCAAACGGCAAAATCCAATGCAATAGTTGTCGGTTTCTTTGATTCGTGCGGAACATTCAGTTGAGAAGGAATTGCCGAAGCGGATTGGTGAAAATATTCTTCACTTGTCAGTTGTTTCAGAATTTCATCACTCGCCCTGAAGAGTTTTTCAGAAAATTCTTTAGGAACAAAGAGTGGTGTTTCTGCAATGCGAAAGTCAATATGATAGCCTGCTTCAGCATTAAGATCATGAAGAAAATTTTGATATTTCTCTTCTGAAAAATCGGCGTTATATTGATCGCGATAAATAGAAATCATTAGGCAAATTTATTCCTTGGAAAAAAGAAGTACGGACATAGCTGCTCAGGGAAACAACCGATATATCTCTTTACGATTTGCAATTCGGGCAAGCTCGATTTTATCCTGTTCAATGAAGATTCCTATTCTGTAATCACCGGTTCTTATTCTATACGCATTCTTAACTCCATGAAGTTTTTTCAAGTTTCGAATCTGGTCAGGTGAAGGAGCAACTTTCAGCTCTTCAATTATTTGTGACACCGATGCCTTTACTTTCTTATCAGTAATTTTATTAAGGTCCCGTGAAAACTTTTCAAGATATTCAACCTTCACATGAGAGAAATTTAGCTGTGAAGTTTTTTCATGATTTCGCTCTCAGAAACTTTTTTTTTGCGGTCAGCTTGTTTCATCAAAATAGAAAGCCCAAGATCTTCTTTTTCTTCTGTCGAAAGTCTGTGTGTAGCAATTCCAAGTTTGGTGAGCAGTTCATTCACGAATGCTTCTTCCTTCTTATTTTTTACTGTTACAAGCAATGATGACATATTTCAGTTTTGGTTAAAGTTAAAAAAATGAATGGAACAATTTCAAGCTATACGTACTCCGCCTGCAATACTCTATCAAACGCAATTCTCAAAAAAGTAGGAAGCACAGTTTTCTGCGTGAGCACAATTTTCTCCGGATCATCGAGCATATCAATCATCTTATAATATTTTTCCTCACCATAGTTTTTAATGATCGCTTCCTTTTTATCCGGCTGTGTGAAGTAGCGAATCATTCCATGCGGATCGGCCTCAGGGTGAAATTGCGTACCTATGAATTCATCCGAGAATCGAACAGCCATGAGTGCGCGCTCGAGCTGCACATGCGGGCGAATTTTTTCCAGTGCAAGAATCTTAAATCCCTCCACATCAAGGAGCGCCGTATTGGGTTGAATCACCTGGTACTCGCGGGAGTCAGTGGCATAAAATGGTTCCGGTAAATTTTCAAAGAGTGGCTCTTCCAGGCCCGCCTCTGTTTTGTGAACAGGGAAAATCCCGAATGCAGGGCGATGTCTTTTCGTCACTTTCCCGACATTCCAATGCCTGCATATCAGTTGAAAGGAATGACAAATGAAGAAGACGTGTTTTTTTCTCTCCTGGTTTTTCAGATTGAAATTCCAGAGGTGATCCATCAACCGGAAATATTTTTTCTCCCAGAGATCATTGCTTTCTAAGGGACTGCCGGGCCCGCCGGAAGAAATATAAATGTCATAGCTGTCATCAGGGAGTTCTTCAGCAGATCGGACATCAAATACATGCCACCGAATCTGCGCATCAATCTTCTTCGATTCCAAATAAAGAAGGCTCCGGATTCCACGCATTCCCTGGTTGGGATGGCGGTTGTACATGTCAAGCACTGCAACTCTTATTGACGGCTTATCCATCATTCAGTAAAGATACTTCAGTGAAGCAAGATTAATTTTTGTGAGGTAAAGAAAAAACCCATAGAAGTCATTTGGCCAAAGGTGGAAACAGGCAGATGAATAAGAAAGTTTCAGGGAAGAAAGCTTTCAACATCTATGCGGAGCTGTAGAAAATTTTTATTCCTTCACCATCTTTTGCGACCAAAAGTGATTGCCGGATTGTAATCGCACAATAAAAATCCCTGTGGGAAGATCATCAACATCTACAACTTGGTTGTGGAGATCAGGATAGAGAATAAGCTGTTTTACCACTCTCCCGTATGCATCCGTGAACGTAAGTCTTGCAGTTGCTTCAATGGAATAGGTGATCTTGCAATTATCAGAGGCAGGATTTGGAAAGATTTTTATTCCATTCTTATTTTGGTCAGTGCCTGCATTTTCTGTTGGAATGGCAGTAGAATACTTTGCGAAGAAAATATCCGGAGGATCGGAAATACTGCCGGTTCCAACAAAGATCGCAGAATCAATCCCCGGATCAAGGTCAGCAGAACCTGCAAAACCACTCGTTACATAAAGATTGTTTGCAGCATCTAAACAAACAGAATTGTGATAGAGCTGGTATCCTTTCGCGCCATCCTCCGTAGCCCATAAGACGTCTCCTGAAGAATTGTATTTGGCGATATAAAATTGATAAAGCCCCGGTGAGCTGAGAATAGTTGACCCTATTCCCGGATCAAAATCAAATGTCTCTTTGCATGTACCGGCGAGATAAATATTTTCAAAGCTGTCAACCTGGATTGAATTGTAGCCGCTGTATCCGTAATAACCAACAGACTGAATTCCTTTAGCCCACATGTAGTTGCCATTACCACTGTATTTAGCAATGAATATTGTATTACTGAAATTACTGCCCGAAGATAAATCAGCAGTATCAGGTCCGGGATCAAAATCAGTAGTAAAATATATATCGCCTGACAAATAAATATTTGTTGAGTCGCCGCTGGATTTCACCTGCATGCAATGTAAATTCTCTCCTCCATTACCACCCAGAGTTTTTGCCCATTTAAAATTTCCTGAAGCATCATACTTAGTAAAAAAAATAGAGCCATAATAAAATGGGGATGCTGTGTGATTATCAATGCCGGCACCCGGATCAAAATCAACGGTTCCAATGAAAATTCCTCCTGCATAAACATTATCAGAGTCATCTAAACATACATAGTAGCCCTCATCACCACCATCATTTCCGCCAACTCCCTTTGCCCAGATGTAGTGACCGGATGAATCATAACTGGCTATAAAAATATCTCCCGCTCCGTTTCCAAAACCCTCAGGATAAAGAAAGGCAGTACCTGCCCCCGGTTCAAAATCAACAGTGTCAGAATAAGATCCCGTGATGTAAATATTACTTGCATCATCCAATTGGATTGAATTAGAATAGTCATTAAGATAACTTCCGATTCTTTTTGCCCAAACATATTCTCCGTTAGCATTGTATTTTGCAATGAAAATATCAATGCTACTCCCGGCATTAAGAGCATTTGTATCAGGACCCGGATCAAAGTCCACTTTATTCGAAAAGTAACCCGTGGCAAACACGTTGCCTTCATGATCTAATCTAAAAGAGGAACATACTGCATAAGGTGTATTTCCGATTCCGAAGGCCCACAGATAATTTCCGGAGTTATCATATTTAGCAATAAAAAAACTTTGATTTGAGCCATCAGCTCCAATCAGGTCTGCAGCACCGGGTCCGGGATCAAAATCTACGGTATCCTGAAAGTCACCTGCGATATATATATTACCAGGTGGGTCACTTTGTATTGTTGATCCGGCATCATACCCATTCCCTCCTATGCTTTTTGCCCATTGATAAACGGGTTGGGCATTTGCAAGAGAAATAAAACTTAACAAAAGAATTGAGAGGTAAACTTGTCTTTTCATTGATTTGAGTTTTAAAATCCTGAATGCAGGATAAAGTTAAATCGTTTATGCAACAGTGAAGGGTATTCAGAACTTCAAACTTCCCCTGCAAACCATTCAGGCAAACTCTCAAGATTTCTCTTGACATAGCTCGGCTTGATAAACTTGAATGCTGCAGCGGGAAGAACTGAGAACGCAATAAGATTTTCAGACACGGGGATTTGCTGGGTTCATGCATCCCGAAATATTTTACCCGAGACCGATATTCGTTTCCTGCACAATGAAGTCAACTACTTTTTTCAAGTCGCCTCCGCTTTCATCAAACACTTTTAACTGACGATCAGCGCCGGTGCCCGTCTTCAAAATTGTACGCAGGTAATTTACTTCATCGCGGGAATTAAGATCATCCACCACATCATCCACAAATTCAAACAGTTCATCCACTAATTGAGGGAATGGAACTTCTTCTTCTTTTCCAAAATCAATCATCTTGCCTTCAATACCGTATCGGGCAGCGCGCCATTTATTTTCATTGATGAGTGCGCGCTTATAGCTGCGGAAGCTGAGATTCTGCTGCATCAGCTTGTATTGCTTCGCCACTACGGCCTGCATTATGGCAGCGAGAGCAATTGTTTCATCCAATCGCATGGGCACATCACAGATGCGGAATTCAAGAGTGGAATAGACGGGATGAAGCCGCAGATCCCACCAGATTTTTTTTCCGTCGTCAATGCATTTTGTCTTTACGAGTAAGGCAACGTACTCATCAAACTCACTTACGCTGCTGAAGTTTTCAGGAATACCGGTACGCGGAAATTTGTCAAACACTTTGGAGCGATACGATTTGAAACCTGTTTTTCTACCGAGCCAGAAAGGTGAGTTGGTGGACAGCGCAAAGATGTGCGGCAGCAGATAGCGCACCCCATTCATAATTTGTATCCCTGTGTGACGCGAATCAATTCCTACGTGTACATGCAACCCAAAAATCAAATTGCTTCTCGCCGCATCCTGCATCTCATTCACGATCTCCTGGTAGCGCGGATGATCGGTGATGAGCGCATCCTGCCACCGTGAGAACGGATGAGCGCCTGCGCCGCCGATGCGGCAATTTTGATTTTGAGCAATCCCGGAAATAATGCTCCGAAGCTTCTTCACTTCTGCGCGCGCTTCTTTCACATCATGACAAATGTTGGTTCCCAACTCGACCACGGCTTTGTGCATCTCAGCTTTCACCTGCTCATTCAAAATCGTCTTCCCCCCTTCCACCACCTCATGCATGTGCGACACAAGCTCGCGCGTTTCAGGATCAATGATCATGAATTCTTCTTCGATGCCGATGGTGAAAAGCTGGTTCATTTCGGATTATGAATTACTTAATATCTTTTTAATGGAATTCATGAGATCGTCCCGATCAATCGGGGCTAAGTTTCGGATTTTGCAAACTGCGAATTGCCAACTTCAAACTTCTATTGCTGCACGGTTCCCGCACCCCGTGTCGCATTCTTCATAAACGTTCCCCACGTAAGATTGTCTGCGCCGTCTTTATGAGCAAGTGCTCTTTCAATGGCCATGTTTGCAGCATTCTCTACTACCCACTCAAAATTTTCTTCCCCCACTGAATTCTTATCAGCATCGGGTGAGGGATTGCAGAAATCAATCGCGTACGGAATTCCTTCCCGCACCGCAAACTCTACCGTGTTGAAATCATATCCCAAAGCGCGATTGAGCTTCAAAACATAATCATGAATTAATTGCATCAGTTCATTGCTCACATTGTGATTTGCAGTGTACCGAAGGTGATGAGGGTTGCGCGGTTCGTAGTGCATGCTGCGCACATACTTCCCGCCCAAACAATAACAGCGGAAATAGGAATCGAACTCAATCGCTTCCTGCAGCATCATCACAAGCTGTCCCGTCTCTGCATGTTTGGCAAACAACTCTTCGGAATCATGAATCTTGTACACGTGCTTCCATCCGCCGCCGGCATACGGTTTCATGAAGGCAGGAAATCCGATGTAGCTCAGCATGCCGTCCCAATCAAGAGGAGAAACAAGATTGCTGAATGAATCTTTTGAAGTTTCATCTGGATGTTGGTATGAAGGAAGAATCACCGTCTTCGGAACAGGCACCCCGATTTTTATTGCAAGGCAATTGTTGAAGAATTTGTCATCAGCGCTCCACCAAAATGGATTGTTGATCACTGCCGTTCCCATGAGCGCAGCGTTTTTCAGATACGCACGATAGAACGGAACATCCTGAGAGATTCGATCAATGATCACAGCATAATCCGTCGGGTAGGCCTGCGCTACTTTATCAATGCGGACAGCCTCAGCAGTGATGCCATCAATATTTTTTGAATTCACACGCGCTATAAATGCTTCCGGGAAGCTGCGCTCCATGCCGTGAAGGATTCCGATCTTTTTCATGAAGTGTACCTAAAATTTGGTTGAAGGAAAATTTTTTGGTGAAGAATTCTGAATGGAAAATAAGAGCGGGTAAAGATACACGTCGAAATGAAATCTTAGCGGAAGAACTTCGAAGAATCGGAGAAACGGCAATTGGCAAAATCTGGTTTCAAACTAAGAAACAGACAGAATCTTTAAGGTCGCAATTTGCGACCTTAAAGAATTTACCCCGGTGTAAAGGCGATTTCTTTAAGGTCGCAAATTGCGACCTTAAAACTTTTATCTTTCGGAAATGAAAAAGAAAAAGACAGCCATTCTAAAAGTAATTCCTGATGAAGTGCTGATCAATAAAATCTATTTCATCAGAGGAGAAAAGGTAATGCTCGATATTGACCTGGCAGAATTGTATGGAGTTACAACCCGCCGCCTGAAAGAGCAGGTACGCAGAAACATTGAAAGGTTCCCACAGGATTTTATGTTTCAACTTACGCGTGAAGAGTACAATTCTTTAAGGTCGCAAAATGCGACCTTAAAGAGAGGAGCGCACTCAAAGTACTTACCATTTGTATTCACAGAACATGGTGTTCTTATGCTCTCAAGTGTTCTGAAAAGTAAAAGAGCAATTCAAGTCAGCATTCAAATCATGCGCATCTATGCCAAGATGCGCGAGTATCTTTCAACTCATAAAGATGTGTTGATTGCATTACAGCAAATTGATCGCAAGCTGATCAGCCATGATGAAGACATTCAACAAATTTTTACATACCTGAAAGAATTGATCACCCAGCCATCGCCAAAGCGAAAGCTAATCGGATTTAAAATCAAGGGAAGCGAATAACTCATATAAAGAAGAATGAAAACTTCATAAATATTTTCGAAGACACCTGTGTATGAAACACTATTTTCTTTTTTTCATCACCGTATTTTTTCTTCAAGCGTATCACATTTCTTCTGCTCAGCCCGTTTCCATCAGCGGCATCATCAACACCTACACTCCTGTAATATCCATTGACACCACCGGCTGCAACGACATGATCAGCGTAGCAGACGCCACCGGCTTTTCAATGGGCGATACAGTGATGATCATTCAAATGAAAGGCGCGACGATTGATTCGTCCAACACATCTTCATTCGGTGATGTAACCGATTTCGGCAATGCGGGAAACTATGAATTCACAAGTGTATCTGCCATTTCTGCAAATCAAATCACCATCTCAGGTGTGCTTCAATACGCATATACGCCTGCGGGATATGTGCAACTGATACGTGTTCCTGTGTATTCTGATGCCGATGTTACTTCTACCTTGCTTCCCAAAGATTGGGACGGTTCAACGGGTGGTGTGCTGGTGTTTTTTGTTTCCGATACTTTGTATCTCGATGCGGATATTGATGCATCGGGAAATGGTTTTCGCGGCGGCGCTATTTCGAATAATCCTGATGGCGGCTGCGGCAACAACAACATCAACGGCTACTATTACGATTTGTACCAGGGTGGTTACTCCTGGCTGTTTGGCGGTGCAGAAAAAGGTGAAGGCATTGCAGTACTGAGTTCATCGAAAATGGGAGGCAGAGGAAAACTTGCCAATGGCGGTGGAGGCGGCAACAAGCATAATACCGGTGGAGGCGGCGGAAGCAATTATACCACGGGGGGAAAAGGTGGGAATGAGTTGCAGGGATGCATTCCGAATGGCAATGGTGGAATTGGCGGAGCAGCAATGCCATACAATCTCAATAAAATTTTCCCCGGCGGTGGCGGCGGTTGCGGCGATTTTAATAATGGTGTAGGAAGCGTAGGTGTTGATGGTGGAGGAATCATCATCATCAAAGCAAAATATCTTATAGGCAACAGCAATAACATTATTGCCGATGGATTGGATGAATTGGTCCAGGGAGGAGGAATTGCAGATGGCGTTGGCGGAGGAGGAGGTGGCGGAGCAATTTTTCTGGTGGTGAATGATTTCACTTCTTCATCTCTTGCATTGCAGGCAGATGGCGGTGATGGCGGTGATCAGGGCATAGGAAATTATTATGGATGTGCGGGAACCGGTGGCGGTGGAGGAACAGGAGTAATTTTCATCAGTGGTACTTCACTGCCTGCGAATGTTACTACGGAAGTTCTTCCGGGTGTAGCAGGTATTGTTCTGAATTCTGCTTTCCCCTGTTACAACACTACTTATGGGGCAACGAATGGAAGTACGGCTCCTTCGAACTATCTCACCGGATTGACTCTCCCTTATTCATTGCCACCTTGTCCAAACCAAAGTGTGTTTTTTGCTTCGAGCGATACAACGATCTGCGAAAAATTTTGTCTTGACTTCTTTGACCAGTCAATAAACAATCCTACATCGTGGCTTTGGTTGTTTCCCGGTGCAAGTCCTGCCACATCAACCGATCAGAACCCAATTCAAATTTGTTACAACCTGCCCGGCACCTATGACGTTACACTCATCACTTCTTCTGCCACGGGAAGTGATACGCTCACACTTACAAACTACATCACCGTTTATGCTACTCCGGCATTTCCCACCATTACTCAAAATGGATATGTGCTCACATCAAGCTTCGCAAATGCGTATCAATGGCAACTTAACTCCGCTGATATTCCCGGGGCAACAAATCAATCTTATACGGTTACTCAATCCGGATACTACACGGTAATAATCAGTGATGAAAATGGTTGTCAAAATTCATTTGGCACTTACGTTCTGATTGAAGGAATTGACGATTCATTTTCAGAAGAGAACATTTCTGTTCTTCCCAATCCTTCAAATGGTGATTTCGAAATTCAGTGCTCACCTGTTTCAAATTTGCGTCAGCTAAAAATTGATGTGGTAAATACTTTGGGCGAAAAGGTTTTTTCTTCCACGGAACAAATTTTTTCCTCCACATTTTTGGGGGGAATTCATTTAACCAATGTACCTGATGGAATTTATTTTATTCGCCTGAAATCAGAATCTTCTTCTCTCCAAATGAAACTGCTGGTGGTAAAATAATTTGTCGGAGTCTGGGTTTCCTGCCTGTAGGGGCATGGTTCACCCGTGCCCTCGTTCCGAATGTCACCCGTAAAAGGGCACGGGTGAACCGTGCCCCTACGGATTTGCCTAATTTTGAAACGAAAATTTTATCTGAAATGAATTCATTCTTTATTCTATCCTCTCTTATCTATATTCTGAACCAGCAAAATATTTTGAATAACCATGGTGGTGCAAATCTTAATGCCACCAACAAAACTCCGAAAGGAATGGTGTGGATTGCGGGTGGTGATTTTATTATGGGAACTGATGACGACAAACAAGCGCGCACAGATGAGAAGCCCTCACACAAAGTCCATGTGGATGGTTTTTACATGGATGTACATGAGGTGACGAATGCTGAGTTCACCGCTTTTGTAAAAGCGACCGGCTACATCACCACTGCAGAGAAACCCCTTGATTGGGATGAACTAAAAAAACAACTTCCCGAAGGAACTCCACGGCTGCCTGATTCATTGTTGGCTCCCGGGTCGCTTGTCTTCACACCACCATCACGACCGATTTCACTTGATAATGTAAGTCAATGGTGGTCATGGATTCGCGGCGCCGACTGGAAGCATCCTCTCGGGCCGGGTAGCTCAATTGCAGGAAAGGAAAATTATCCCGTCATCCAGGTTTCGTGGGATGATGCGCAGGCCTATTGCAAGTGGGCAGGAAAAAGATTGCCTACTGAGGCAGAGTGGGAATTTGCAGCCCGCGGTGGAATGAAAGATGCAGAGTATCCCTGGGGAAACGACACTTCATACTACAAGCACGCGAACACCTGGAACGGACACTTCCCTGATAGCAATACGTTAGCGGATGGCTATGACCTGATGGCTCCTGTAAAATCTTATGCGCCAAATGGGTATGGGTTGTATGATATGGCCGGAAATGTTTGGGAGTGGTGCAGCGATTGGTATCAAAGTGATTATTACCAGGAATGTGCAAAGCAGAAAATTTCAAATAACCCTCAAGGGCCCGCTTCGAGTTTTGATCCTGATGAACCTACTGTCCCTAAGCGAGTTAATCGCGGCGGATCATTTTTATGCAGCGATAGTTATTGCTCCAGTTACCGCATTACCGCAAGAATGAAGAACTCACCGGACACTGGACTCGAACATTGTGGATTTCGTTGTGTGATGATGAAGTCGAAGCCATAAGAAGCAATTAGCTTTGATCTGTCCCAATTGGAGAAAATAAATTTCCTGCCACACAGTTATAGAAAGATCTTCAAGTTATAGCTACTGATAACTATTGCATTGATCGTTTTACAAATTGATAATTTCTGATGGCACGGTTTTTACAATTTATGATGCCTGAATTTTTTTGGGGAGATAAAAACTCAAATCAATTTCAAACTATGAAAACAAAAATCATTTCTTTAATCGTATTCATGTTTATCTGCATCTTCGGATTTGCGCAAACTAAGAACGTGGGCTTCTACGCCGGTCCTAATTTCGCAAACATCAATATCACGTCGCCGGATCTCAATGCGCAAAATCATTCGGGATATCAGGTGGGCGGTTTTTATCGCAAAGGAAAAACCGTGTATGGACAAGTGGGATTGGAATACCTGAAACTGCAGACCAATCTAATAAATGATACTGTCAGCGGCGCCATAGATCTGAATCGTTTTCAGCTTCCGCTCTATGGAGGAATAAACCTGTTGAATCCGGCAAAGAAAATTCTCAATGTGCGGTTGTATGCGGGGCCGGTAGTTACTTTTACGAGTACAGCTCCGAGTTTCAATCCTGAGTTCACACTGAAAGATTTCACTCGCTTCGGCATCAACGGAACTGCCGGTGCGGGACTCGACGTGCTCTTTTTTACACTCGATGCCGGTTACACCTTTGGGCTGAATAATCTTTTCAGCAATACATTCGATGGTAAAGCAGATTATGCTTTTGTGAATTTGGGATTGAAGTTTTAAGTAGGAGAATTTTTTTCGCTTGAATCAGTAGGCAACATATCCTTTGATATTTCTAATCATAGCTCTCCATCACTGACAATGTTGGGTATTGCGAACCGGAGAGCAGCACATACCCCTATTCTGAATTAATAATCAAATTTTAATTCTCGCTCACAAAATCTATCAGTACATTTGTTCCAATTAACTCCTTACACATGAAGCGATTAATACCCCTCGTAGTTTTCTTAATTGTAACATCACAGTTCACATCTGCTCAAACTCCTGACTGGAGTTCTAAGATCGCCAATATTATTTACAGCAATTGTTCCAGTTGCCATCATGAAGGCGGCATTGGTCCTTTTTCATTGATGACCTATGATGATGCGGTGACCAATGCTACCAACATTCAAGCGTATGTAGTAGCAGGAAAAATGCCACCGTGGCCACCCGATCCTTCCTGCAGCTATCAGATCATTGGTGACCGCCGTCTGAGTGATGATGACATCAATGCCATTAATGATTGGGTTAATGGCGGAGCACCTTCCGGTGATCTTGCCAGTGCACCACTGCCTCCAACTTTTTCCGCAAACAGTTCTGTGCTGAATGGGATTGATCTGACGGTAGCTCTTCCGCACTACACTGTTCAGCTTGCAACGGATGAATACAGAACGTTCGTGATTCATTCAGGTTTCACTGATCCGCATTACATTAACCAGCTTGAAGTGCAGCCGGGCAACAATTCCATCGTGCATCATGTGCTTGTGTATTACGATCCAACGAGTGCTTCTAACGATGCTGATTTGCAGGATTCGCTGCCTGGATTTTCCACCAATGGTACAAACACGCCAAGCGCCAGTTGCGTTATGATTGGCGGATGGGCACCGGGAGCGCAGGCGCAAAAACTTCCTGCGAACATGGCGTATCAGGTTCCTGCCAATGCTGATTTTGTTGTGGAGGTTCATTATGCGCCGGGAAGCATTGGAAAGAGCGATTCGACAAAAGTGAATCTGAAGTATTGTACGCAGGCAAGCCCGCGCTTGCTGAGTACGCAGCCCATCTTGTTTCATTACTGGCCCTGCATCAGTCCTGCACTCAATATTCCTGCTAACACCGTCAAAAGCTTCCATGAAAAATCTCTCGACTTTTCAGTCCCCCAAATAGACTACAATCCTTCCGGCGATTACTCGCTGCTTGGAGTTGCACCACACATGCACCTGATCGGAAAATCATGGAACGTGTACATGACATCACCCACCAACGATACCACGAATTTGGTTTGCATTCCTGATTGGAATTTTCATTGGCAATTAGGATATGAATTTCACAACCTGATTCACTTCCATGCAGGTGCGGGGTACCATCTCGGTGCAAAAGCAACCTATGATAATACATCCAACAATCCAAACAACCCAAGCAATCCTCCTGTAGATGTAACACTTGGTGAGAGAACAATTGATGAAATGATGATTGTGTTCTTCTCTTTTCTCAACTATCAGCCGGGTGACGATACCGTTATACTTGAGCAAACTACCGGAGTGAATATGCCTGTAAATCCATCATTGCCTCTGAGCTTGTTTCCGAATCCTGCAAGCGATGAAGTGGAGCTTTCAGCTATTCTGCCTGCAAATGATTTGCAGATCAATATCATGAATACTGCAGGGGTGGTGATCAAATCGTTCGATCAGGGACATCAGTTAAAAGGTATGTACGCAACGCGACTAAGTTTGAAAGATATTCCGCAGGGAATTTATTTGCTTGAAATTTCTTCGGGAGGAATTCATTCGATCAAGAAATTAGTGAAACTGGAATAGTGAATAAAGAAAGTGAACAATGAAAAAATACAAAGGCGGCTGCGAAGTCGCCTTTTGTTTTTAAGGACTTTACAACGAAGGGGGTTGCGGATTACTGTTGCTTCACAAACAGCTTATTACCAATTATTTTAAAAAAGATGTTACATTGTGAAATAATATTGATTTAAGAATTGGCCAAAGGTCTCCTTATGGAGAAAATAAAAAGTTAATTGGTGCAGTAACCGGATAGTAAGCTCGCATGTAAGAACCAACCGGGGCTTTTTTTTTCAGAAATATTTTGATTGTAAACTTCCAGAATTTCATCAGGCAAAGAACCTGCAAGATGAATATACCACTATCATCTTTCGCACCTTTCAGTTGCTCTTTTTCTCCTCAGCTTCCGGAGTTGTTGTTAAAGTTGAATTGCAGCATCGCTATTACCACTTACCAGGCCGGCAAATTGGTTTTCATCAGTCCATCGGATGAGAACCGGCTCATTATGCTTCCTCGCACGTTCAGCAAACCGATGGGATTTGATGTTGATGCAGACCGGATGGTGCTCGCTACAAAAGATGAAGTGATCTATCTCGAAAACTCAAGAGAGTTAGCCGTTCATTACCCGAACAAAAAAAATACATACGACAGTTTATTTGTGCCACGTGCAACTTTTTATTCCGGGCAGGTTGACATGCATGATATCGCTTTGGGTAAAGAAGGTATTTGGGCGATCAACACTTCCTTCTCCTGTCTTTGCCTGGTTACAGGCAACTATAATTTCATTCCCAAATGGAAACCACCTTTTATTACCGAACTATTATCAGAAGACCGCTGCCATCTGAATGGCATGGTGTTGATCAACGGAAAACCGAAGTATGTAACTGCATTGGGAACTACGAACACACCACAAGGCTGGAGAGAAAATATAGTTGATGGAGGAATATTAATGGATGTAGAAACCAATGAAATTATCCTCGACAAATTACCAATGCCTCATTCACCGATGATGTACAGCGGTGAATTGTATCTGCTGCTTTCCGCCACAGGTGAAATCATCAAAGTGAACATCAAAGAAAAAAGCTATGAAGTGGTAAAGCAGTTGAATGGCTACTGCCGCGGAATGGATATTTATGGTGACTACCTGTTTGTGGCCATGAGCAAACTACGAAAGAACTCTTCCACGTTTGCCAAACTCTCCTTTGCTGAAAAGGCAGACACGGCAGGAATAAAAATAATTCACGTGCCCACCAAAGCATTTGCTATGGAAATGAAATATGAAACCAGTGTGGATGAAATCTATTCCTTAAAAATTTTAGCCAACACCATTCGACCAAACATTTTGAACACGATAAACCCAATACATAAATACTCACTCAGCATACCCGGACAAACCTTCTGGGCAAATCCTGATGAAGTCTCTGCAAACGAATAATTCAATTTCACTTTTTTCTTAAATCTAAATCCCATGAAACAAGCACTCATTTACAACGGGCTGGTGCGTTTCTATAATCGCTCCTGGCGAAAACTTCATAGCCTTATTGCAGCAGGAAAAAATCTGCGCAAGCAAAGCATACTGCAAAAGCGTATCGTACGATTGTTTAAGACACTCACTGGCTTGCAACGGGTCCTAAAATTAGGGATGGCAACGGCAGCGCTGTCTGCCGGCCTGCTGCTCTTTCAGCCCAATGCTGCACAGGCCCAGCCGGAAATCACCTTTGCTGCTGCACAAACCAATCCCTTTGGCTTAGCGGATATTGGCTATCGCTCTACTTCTGCACTGGCTGATCTGGATGGAGATGGAGATTTGGATTTGCTGGCAGGAGAAGGCGAGGGCAACTTTTTCTATTTTCAGAACATAGGAACACCTTCCGCACCTGCTTTTGCTGCTGCACAAACCAATCCATTTGGCTTAACGGATCTTGGCTATTGGTCTATTCCCAGCTTTGTAGATCTGGATGGAGATGGGGATATAGATTTGATGGCATCAGAAGATTATGGAAATTATTTCTATTTTCAGAATACAGGCACTATTGCTGCTCCTGCTTTTGCTGGTGCACAAGGCAATCCATTTGGCTTATCAGATCATGGTTATCGGGCTGCTTCCGCCTTTGGTGACCTGGATGGAGATGGGGATCTGGATTTGATATCAGGATCGGGTTCCGGCAATTTTTTCTATATGCAGAACACAGGGATCGCTTCTGCTCCTGATTTTCCTGTTGCACAAACCAATCCATTTGGCTTAACTTTTATTGCAACTAATACTTCTCCTGCCTTTGCTGACCTGGATAATGACGGGGATATAGATATGATTACGGGATCGGGTTCCGGCAATTTTTTCTATATGCAGAACACAGGGACCACTGCTGCTCCTGCTTTTGCTGTTGCACAAACCAATCCATTTGGCTTAACTGCTATTGGATCCGTTGTTTATCCCGCCTTTGGTGACCTGGATAATGACGGAGATATGGATATGATAGCAGCAGAGGGGTCCGGCAATTTTTTCTATTTTCAAAACATCACTCCCTGCTTTGGCTTAACTGTATTTGCCGATACAGATGATGACAGTTTTGGAGATGCAGCTAACAGCCAGTTTGTTGCAGATTGCATTGTGCCTGGCGGTTATGTTTTCGATAGTACCGATTGCAATGATAGCAATGCAGGAATTCGCCCGGGTGCCTGTGATGGCACAAATGGTATTGATGATAATTGCGATGGAGCTACGGATAATGGTTTTGCAACTACTACTTTCTATGCCGATGGCGATGGCGATGGATACGGCGATTTATCTAATCATGTGAATGAATGCAGCGCACCCGTGGGATATGTTGGCGACAGCACCGATTGTGATGATGCTATTGCATCGAGTCACCCCGGTGCTCAAGAAGTAATAAATGGAATAGATGACAATTGTGATGGTACTGTTGATGGTGATTTTTGGACACATAAAGACGACATCGCGGGAGGTGCAATCTCAGCTGCATTTGGATTTTCTATTGGTAATAATGGCTATATCGGCAGTGGTGAAGGGAGTGATTTCTGGGAGTACAATGCTGCCACCGATGCCTGGACACAGAGAGCCAACTATGGAGGAGGATTAAGAGGGTCAGGGGTGGCATTTTCCATTGGTAACAAAGGGTATATTGGTACCGGGGAAACAGAAGATGGTAATTGGTCGAATGATTTCTGGGAATATGACCCGGCATCCAATACCTGGGCGCAGAAAGCCAATGTTGGAGGGGCAGGAAGAGTAGGTGCCTTTGCATTCTCAATCGGCAACAAAGGATATATAGGCTGCGGCAACCACGAAATTTGCTGTACCGATGATTTTTGGGAATATGATCCTGCCACTAATGTATGGACACAAAAATCACATTTCGGAGGTTTGGCAAGAATGCGGGCAACCGCATTTACCATTGGTAACAAGGGATATGTCGGAACCGGTTATAGCTTCACGAATGGTTGGCTGGGCGATTTCTGGGAATATGATCCTGCCACAGATACATGGACACCGAGAGCCGGCCTCAGTAAAAGAGAGGGTACTGTCAGTTTCTCCATTGGCGACAAAGGGTATGCGGGTTGGGGCTCTTACGGAGATTACTACGATATGTATCCAAGAAATGATTTCTTGGAATATGATCCTTCTACCGATGCATGGACGCAGAAAACTGAATTCGCAGGCGGGGGTTCTATTGGCTTTTCGATTGGGAGAAAAGGATATATTGCGGTGGGTCTTGAGTTCTGGGAATATACCCCGGAGTGCTACGGTGGCCTAACTGTTTATGCTGATGCTGATGGCGATGGATACGGAGATGCATCTAACAGTTTATTTGTGGCAGACTGCATTGCGCCCGACGGTTATGTTTTCTATATTACAGATTGTAATGATGCTGATGCAAGTATTTATCCCGGTGCCGTTGAAATACCAAATGGGGTTGATGATGACTGTAACGGAATTATTGACGATAATGTCTGCGCATTACCTACTATCCTCTCAGTAAGTAAAATCACCGGCACCACCGCTAAATTAAAATGGAATGCCGTAGCAGGAGCCGAAGGCTATACTGTTCGCTACAAAGTTGCAAACACCGACGGATGGAAATATTCAACTACCTATAACTCTTCAAAACCCGTAAGCGGGCTATTGCCGAACACAGTATATAAATGGGAGGTCAAAACTTTTTGCCATATAGACCCTCCCTATGTAAAGTCTGATTGGTCTTCAAAGCAACAATTTACTACCGGCTCACTACGCTCGGCTGATGAATCACCACAGCAAGTTTCATTTCAGATTTATCCTAACCCCGCTGACGGTCATGCAACCATTCAATTCTCCATAGGAGTCCCTTCGGACACACTTCCGCAATCATCGCATGTATATATAAAAGTGTATGACTTAAGGGGAAAAGAAATTGTAACACTGCTGGATGAGGATGTGGAGCAAGGAGATCATTCATTGCTGCTCAACACAAATCATTTTCCAAAAGGAGTTTACATCGTGAAAATGATTTCTCCCGCAGTACTGCGTGATGGAATTGAAAATCAGAAGTTGATTGTGCAATGAAATTCTTTAACCCCAACCAGTTCTTTGAATATTTGGCTATCATTTTATTTCACTGAGCAAAATCCAACAACTATGTTGAACACAATCAAAAATAAGCAGAGTGTGAAATCCCGCTTCTTAGCGAGGAAACACATTACCACAATTTTTGCAATGCTGCATGCTCTGGCAACCTCGCTTCTAACGGCGCAAATCGCACCGCTCAAACAATGGGATGCGCGATTTGGAGGCAGCGACTTTGATCAACTTACTTCTCTTCGGCAAACTGCTGAGGGAGGATATATTCTTGGAGGATATTCTAGTTCAGGAATCAGCGGAGACAAAACAGGGACTGGACAGGGCTTTGATGATTTCTGGATTGTAAAGACCGATACCAATGGAGTGAAACAATGGGATGCAACATTTGGAGGCAGCGACTATGATCAACTTTATTCTCTTCAGCAAACTGTTGACGGAGGATATATTCTTGGAGGATATTCCAGTTCAGGAATCAGCGGAGACAAAACTCAGGCAAGCCAGGGGGGAAAGGATTATTGGATTGTAAAAACCGATGCCAATGGAGTAAAACAATGGGATAAACGCTTTGGAGGCAGCAGTGATGATATTCTTCGTTCTATTCAGCAAACTGCTGACGGAGGATATATTCTTGGCGGAGCTTCTCTTTCAGGAATCAGTGGAGACAAAACGCAGGCAGGCTGGGGCAATTATGATTTCTGGATTGTAAAGATCGATGTCGATGGAGTAAAACAATGGGATAAACGATTTGGAGGCAGCGGCTTTGATTATCTTTATTCTCTTCAGCAAACTTCTGACGGAGGATATATTCTTGGAGGATGGGGCGGTTCAGGAATCGGCGGTGACGTAACTCAGGCACCCCATGATGGTTATGATTTCTGGATTTTAAAGACCGATGCCAATGGAGTGAAACAATGGGATAAACGATTTGGAGGTAGCGGCAATGATGTTCTTTACTGTCTTGAGCAAACTACCGATGGTGGATATATATTAGGAGGATATTCTGATTCAGGAATCAGTGGAGACAAAACACAGGCATGCTGGGGCTATGAAGATTATTGGATGGTAAAGATCGATGCCGATGGAGTACAACAATGGGATGCACGGTTTGGAGGCGCCGATCACGATTATTTTTATTCACTACAGCAAACGGTTGATGGAGGATATATTTTGGGTGGGTTTTCTTATTCAGGAATCAGCGGCGACAAAACACAGGCAAGCCAAGGCGGTATAGATTTCTGGATTGTAAAGACCAATTTCAATGGAACAAAACAATGGGATGCACGATTTGGAGGCAACAGCACTGATGGATTTTTGGAAATCCCCGTTCAGCAAACTGCTGATGGAGGTTACATTGTGGGGGGAAGATCCTATTCAGGAATCAGCGGTGACAAAACACAGGCAAGCCAGGGTCTTTATGATTACTGGATTGTAAAGGTTGCTTCCGACTGCAATGGCGGCATAACTGTTTATTCTGATAATGATAGTGATGGATTTGGAGACTCGGCAAACAGCTTGTTTGTTGCAGACTGCGTAACCCCGCCAGGATACATAACAGATAACTCCGATTGTGATGATGCGAATGCAGCAATAAATCCCAACGCAATAGAAATAGCCAATGGTCTGGATGATGACTGTAATGGACTTATTGACGAAGGCGATCAGCTTAAAGAATGGGATGCACGATTTGGAGGCAGCGGCGAGGATCAACTTCATTCTCTCCAACAAACTGCTGACGGGGGATATATCCTAGGAGGATATTCTGATTCAGGAATCAGCGGAGACAAAACACAGGTAACTCAGGGCGGCTTCGACTACTGGATTGTAAAGACTGATGATAATGGTGAAAAACAATGGGATAAACGATTTGGAGGCAGCAACTATGATATTCTTTATTCTCTTCAGCAAACTGCTGACGGAGGATATATATTGGGAGGGTATTCTGATTCCGGAAACAGTGGCGACAAAACGCAGTCGAGCCAGGGTGGTTCTGACTATTGGATAATAAAAATAGATGCCAATGGTGAGAAACAATGGGATAAACGATTTGGCGGTAAAAAATCTGATGTTCTTCAATCTCTTCAGCAAACTGCGGATGGAGGATATATATTAGGAGGATATTCTGATTCTGGAAACAGTGGCGACAAAACGCAGTCAAGCCGGGGCAGTAGCGACTACTGGATTATAAAAACCGATGCTAATGGAGAGAAACAATGGGATAAACGATTTGGAAGCTATGGTGACGAGATTCTTTATTCTCTTCAGCAAACTTCGGATGGAGGATATATACTTGGAGGGAATTCGAGTTCGGGAATTGACGGCGATAAAACACAGGCAAGCCGGGGCAATGACGATTACTGGATCGTAAAGACCGATGCCAATGGAGTGAAGCAATGGGATGCAACATTTGGAGGCAACAGCAGTGAGTTTCTTTATTCTCTTCAACAAACCGCTGACGGAGGATATATTTTGGGAGGACATTCTGGTTCAGGAATCAGTGGTGACAAAACACAGGCAAGCCAGGGTGGTTATGATTATTGGATTGTAAAGATAGATGCCAATGGAGTGAAACAATGGGATGCAGGATTTGGGGGCAGCAGCTTGGATGGTTTTTTGGACCTCACTGTTCAGCAAACTGCTGACGGCGGATATATTCTGGGAGGAAGATCTTCTTCGGGAATCAGCGGAGACAAAACACAGGCGAGTTGGGGTTCTGATGATTACTGGATTGTAAAGACAGATGTCAATGGAGTGAAACAATGGGATGCGCGATTTGGAGGCAGCGGTTTTGATGGTCTTTATTCTCTCCGGCAAACTGCTGAAGGAGGTTATATCCTGGGAGGAATTTCAGAATCAGGAATCAGCGGCGACAAGACACAAGCAAGCGAGGGTAGTTTTGATTTCTGGATTGTAAAGGTTGCCGCTGAATGCGATAGCGGCTCAACAGTTTTTGCCGATGCTGATGGCGATGGTTACGGCGACATTGCAAGCACCTTGTTTGTTGCGGACTGCATTGCGCCGGGCGGTTATGTTTATAACAGCACTGATTGCAATGATGGAAATGCTTCCGTTCATCCCGGCGCAACAGAAGTTTTAAATGGCATTGATGATAACTGCAATGGAATTATTGACGAAGTCGTTGGCTGCCCATTACCCGCTAATCTTTCAGCAGCCAAGATCACCGGCACCTCAGCCAAACTAAAATGGGATGCAGTTACAGGAGCCGAAGGTTATACGGTTCGCTACAAAGTTGCCAGTACCGACGGATGGAAATATGGAACTACCTATCACTCATCAAAACCCATTAGCGGGCTTTTACCAAACACTGTATATAAATGGGAGGTCAAAACTTTTTGCCACATAGATCCTCCTTATATAAAGTCTGATTGGTCCTCAAAGCAGCAATTCACGACAGGCTCACTTCGCATGGGTGATGAACAGCCGGCCTCACTTGAATTGTATCCGAATCCTGTTTCTGAAAACTTCACGCTGGATCTTCAACTCTCCGAAGGAGTCCTCACGGACAATTCAAGTGCCGATCAATCAGCAACTATTTTCCTATTGAATGCGCTTGGTCAGGTGATTTATTCTGAAAAAGCAGCAGTTGATAATGGTGAACTGAAAAAAGAAATCATCATGCCTTCATCAGCATCTTTAGGTTGGTACACGGTGAGAGTAGTATTAAGCGATCAGGTGGTTGAGAAGAAATTGTTGTATCAGAAATAGCTGATTAATCTTTTCACTTGAAGAGACGATTCCGGAGGAAATTAATTAACGATCTAAAAAATAAAGCCATGAAAAAGATTCTCAAAAAACCCTACTAACGAAATGCACTTTTCTGAAACAAGGTTTGGAAGTATGCAGCCAGTCGCAGGCGTAGCGACGTAAATCAAAACACAATTCTTAACTCTAAAACTCTAAACAATGAAAAACAAAATCTTATTCATCGCTTCAATAGCAATCTTCATTTCAACATCAAAAATTTCCGCACAGGTCGTCACAACGCTGCCTATTACCGCAGTCAGTTTTCCAAAAGAAGTTGTGCCTGTTGATGCGGGCACAATCGAATTCGATGCAAAAATGACTGACTTTAGTGGATATATACCCTCGGGAGGAGTGGAGCCGCATTTTTTCGAGATCTATGATGGAACCAGCACTTACCACATTGGCTTCAATGGAAATGATGGCGCAGCAGATGGCGGCCTGGTTGGCAGGGTCGGCAGTAATTTTTCCTGCGGAACCGGATCGTTTGGCGCGTGGTACTTCGAAGATATTTATGAGGCCGGTGAAGTAGACCAATGGCACCACTATAAATTCGTATGGGATAAAGATGGATTCCCGCAAGGTAACAACACACGCAAAGTGGACATATACATTGATGATGTGCTCAATTCAAGCCATTGGGAGAAAGATGGTGATGAGACGATTCTACAACCCACTGACGGAACGTTTAATCTAATAACATGCGATAACATAAGCGACCTCCCGGGCGTAGTGGCCATTGATGAGCTCAAGATATATGATGGCGATGGTAACCTTGTGCTATACAATAAACTGGGTTCTCAGCAGGAAATTGAAAACAGTGAGGTGGGTTTAAATGGCTCCTTCAATGGCTTCGGCGATGCCCATTTTGTACCGGGTATAGACGGTGATGCAGTTGAAGCCAATCCAGTTCTAGGTTTAGGAACCGGCGTATCATCCTGCAACGCTCCCGCCGGATTAACTGTAGTTAACATTACAGCTACTACAGCGAAGTTAAAATGGAATGCAGTTGCAGGAGCCGAAGGTTATACGGTTCGCTACAAAGTTGCAAGCACCAACGGATGGAAATATGGAACCACCTATGGACATTCAAAACCCATTAGCGGACTTTTACCAAACACAGTATATAAATGGGAGGTCAAAACTTTTTGCCATATAGACCCTCCTTATATAAAGTCTGATTGGTCTTCAAAGCAACAATTTACTACCCTTGCAGAAAACTCAGGCGCGGATCAATATTTCACTGTTCCTGATGGTGTAACGCAGCTTACTGTTAAGCTATGGGGAGCGGGCGGTGCGGGAGGTAACTATGATCCATGTCCTGCCTATGGAGGTGGTGGAGGTTATGTAACAGGAACTATCATTGTCACTCCCGGTGAAACACTCACTATAGTAGTTGGAGGAAAAGGTGAGACAGGTTCAGGTGCCGGAGCCTACGGTGGTGGCGGTGGTAAGCAATCTGGTGCAGGCGGACGAGGCGGAGGCCGATCTGCAGTTGTAAGAGGCGATGATGATATAATCACTGCCGGCGGCGGAGGTGGAGGAGGTGGAGGTTGTTACGCCGAAGGAGAAACCATATCACGCGGAGGAGGTGGAGGTGGAATTGAAGGCACACCAAGTTATTGGGTTCCATACAGTGGAGAACCCGGCACAAACAGCCATCCCGGAGCTGCCGGGTATAATCCATTTCAAGGTACGTTTGGCGGCAACCCGGGCATTGGACATGATGGAGGATATGCGGGTATAGGGGATAATGGATATAATGGTTCGGGTGGCGGTGGTTATTACGGCGGAGGTTCAGGTACAGATTGGGGTGATGGTGGTGGAGGAGGTGGATCAGGGTTAGTACCTGCCGGCGGATATTCGGAACAGGGTAACACATTGGGGGATAGGATTCCAGGTGGAACATCAGATGCAGATTATCCGGGTAACAATATTGGGTACGGAGGAGCTGTGGGTGAAAATGGAAATGATGGTGCAGTGATCATCGTTGGGTATTGGCCCGTGTTGAAACTTTCAGAGAATACTATTACCAACTCTTTTCAAATTTACCCCAACCCTGCCGAACATTTTACAACCATTCATTTCACACTTCAGCAATCATCGAGAATAAGCATAATTATATATGACTTAAATGGAAAAGAAATTGAAACGCTTGTGAATGATGAATTACAGCAGGGAGATCATTCAATACCACTAAATACCGATCATTTTTCAAAAGGAATTTATATGGTAAAAATGATTTCTGATTTTGGAGTTGAGAATCAGAAGTTGATTGTGCAATAAGTTTTATTGGAATCTATTTGTTGTATCAGAAGTAACATTGAGTTTACGAGGAAAACAAGGGCAGGAAAATCGCCGCCCTTGTTTTTTTTATACGGGTATCCCGAACATTCGCCAACCAAATTAAAGAGCAATGATTCCAGCTACCAATTTGTAATGCCAACCTTCATACACTACACCGAGCGAAATGGTGAAATAGAAATGTGTTTTACCCTGAAGAAGGTTTTGATCTTTCAGAAATGCTTCAATGAAATTCACATCGGTGATCGGAAGGTCATACAATTGGTCATTGAAGAGAAACTTGATTCGGTACTGCGGCTTCAGCGGATCTTTCTTGTAAATAGTCGTCCCTTAACAATTCCTGAAACGTAGGCCAGTAAAGGTTTTCAAGACAATGGTGTGCAAAAAATGATGCAGGGATTTTGAAAGAATCTTTGAAAACCTTGCAACTTTGCACATGCTTT